>Ga0116153_10000162_pt1 | contig 102340 bp, 88 predicted proteins | sample AD_UKC028_MetaG_FD_89896 | JGI IMG/M metagenome (GOLD analysis project Ga0116153, IMG submission 89896) | Active sludge microbial communities of municipal wastewater-treating anaerobic digesters from USA - AD_UKC028_MetaG | ecosystem: Engineered > Bioreactor > Anaerobic > Digestate | place...
CCGGATGGCGATCTGGATTTCAGGGGGCAGTTTCAGCAGGCGGATGAAGTTGCTGATGGTGGTTCGGTTCTTACCGATACGCTGGCTCAGCTGTTCCTGGGTAAGGTTGCATTCCTCGGTGAGGCGCTGGAATCCGATGGCGATCTGGATCGGATTCAGGTCTTTTCGCTGGATATTTTCCACCAGTGCCATTTCCAGCATTTCCTGGTCGTTGGCCACTCGGATGAAGGCAGGCACTTCTGTCAATCCGGCTTTCCTGGCGGCGAGCAGTCTTCTTTCTCCTGCGATCAGCTGGTACTTGTCGTATCCAAGGCTCCTTACGGTCAGTGGCTGGATGATCCCAAGTACTTTAATGGAATCTGCCAGCTCCGAGATGCTTGCTTCTTCCATGGAATCCCTTGGCTGGAACGGATTGCTTTCTATGTTCCCTACGGGGATATTGGTCACATTGCCGATGGCAGGCTTGCCTGACCGTTCTTTTGAAAGGATTTCAGTATCCGGGCTTTCCAGGATGGCATCCAATCCTCTGCCCAGAGCTCTTCGTTTTTCTTTCATTGCAGATATTCCATAAAATCCTGACCGGGACCGGCTGTCAATCCGTTCTTATGAAGGAGTTCCCGCGCCAGGTTGAGATAATTAATGGCCCCTTTGCTGTCGGCATCATGCATGATGATGGTCTCGCCGAAGCTGGGAGCTTCGCTTAGTCTGATGTTCCGAAAGATGACCGTATCGAAGACCATCTGCTGAAAATGGGTCTTCACTTCCTGGACTACCTGGTTGGAGAGCCGTAACCGGGCATCGTACATGGTCAGGAGGATGCCTTCGATGTCCAGGTCGGGATTCAGCCGTGTCTGAACGATCTTGATCGTGTTGAGGAGTTTTCCAAGCCCTTCCAGTGCAAAATATTCACATTGTACGGGTATGATGACCGAATCGGCAGCCGTCAGGGCATTGACGGTGATCAAGCCCAGTGAAGGTCCGCAGTCGATGATGATGAAGGCATAGTCGTCCTTGATTTTTTGGACGACCCTTCGCATCATTTTCTCCCTGTTAGGCATGTCAATCAGCTCAATTTCAGCTCCTACAAGGTCAATATGAGCGGGCAGCAGGTCCAGGTAGGGGGTGTGGGTGTTCAGTATGATATGGGCAGGTTCCACCTCGTCGAGAATGCATTCATAAATGCTCGTTTTGATGTTCCTGGGATCAAAACCGACCCCTGAGGTAGCATTTGCCTGGGGATCGGCATCGATCAGCAGGGTTTTATATTCCAGGACGGCCAGACTCGCACAGAGGTTGATGGCAGTGGTGGTTTTACCCACTCCTCCTTTCTGATTTGCGATGGTGATTACCTTGCCCATGGTCGTTGTGTTGTAATTCCTTGCCGGTATGCGATTTCCAGAGAAATTGCCCTTGTATCGGTTGCTTTCACTTTCAGCAATGGGTGATTGGAAAATGATCGAACTACGGGAAAATGTTAATGCGGGTAAAAGTACGAAAATTGCCTCAGGAGAGGACAGTTCGCCGGTGAACTTATGAACATTTTAGACTTTATCAGGATGGTCTTCCAGATCCAGATCCTCGAAACTCATATCAGAGCCCGAATGAGGAGAATCATCCTCAAGATCATGATGGCTAGAGCCTCCCAGGTCAAAATGGGTTAAATCCGGTTTTTTCCCTGTCTGAATGAACTCAATAACTCCCTGGAGCCCGTTCTGAAACTTGTCGAAGTCTTCTTTGTAAAGAAACAGCTTATGCTTCTCGTAGAAGAACTTACCCTGTTCGTTGTTGAATTTTCGCTTGCTTTCCGTAATGGTCAGATAATATTCGTTGGATCGTGTCGCTTTTACATCAAAGAAGTAGGTTCTTTTGCCCGCACGGATCGCCAGTGAATAAATCTCCTCTTTTCTGCCTGAATTATCATAATCTTCCATGCCAATACTTTTTTATCAACATACAAAAGTAAAAAATAGATTCAAAAATAAAAGTGATTTTTTTATTATTTTACATTTTTGCTACTTTTGTGCGGCTTTCAGGTCAAGTTCATTTCCATCGTTTATGCTTAGCCGACGTCATATCAGGATCAAAGTGATGCAAGCATTGTATGCGTTTACCATTAACGGAGGTCCGGACATTCTTAAAGGAGAAAGTGAACTCATACGAAGCATTCTCAGGCTTCACGATCTTTATGCATACCAGATCTCATTCCTGATCGAGATCTTCGACTTCGCACGTCAGCGTATGGAGGAAGCAAAGCTGAAGTTCCTCCCCACCGAAGAAGATCTTCATCCCAATACCCGGTTCGTTGATAACAGGATCATTCATCAGCTTACCAGCAACATCGATTTCTGCCGCCGTTCGGATCAGCTCAGGATATCCTGGAAAGAGGAAGAGGAACTTGTCAGGCGCCTGTACCATTCCATCCGCGGCAGTGAACTTTATAAGGAATATATGTCCTCGCCCGAAAACAATTATCAACTGGACAGGGAATTCATTCAGAAACTGATCAGCGAGCATATCAACTCAGAGGAGGCACTGATCAGTTTCTATGAAGAAAAGAGCATTCACTGGGCGAATGATTATTCGGCTGCCTATTATTATATCGACAAGACCATTAGTGCCCTGGAAGAAGACATGCACCGGTCGGATCCGTTGCCCGGTCTGCCTCCCGAACCGGAAGAGGAAGACCGGGATTTTGCTGTTTCATTGTACCGGCAGACAATCAGGCACAGCGACGAATACGGGAAAATGATCTCTGACCGGACACTGAACTGGGATACCGAGCGGATCGCCATGCTCGACATGCTCCTGCTCAAAATGGCCATTGCCGAGTTCCTCGAATTTCCTACCATACCTGTCAAGGTATCCTTCAATGAATATATTGAGATTTCAAAGGAGTACAGCACTCCTAAAAGCAAGGTCTTCATCAACGGTATACTCGACAAACTGATCACTGAACTGACCCAGGAGAATAAAATTAAAAAAACGGGTCGCGGACTTCTGCAACAGTAAATGACAGAAAATTACTATTTTTGTATCCTTACAATGCCCATGCGATCTACAGGTTTAGCCATAGCGACACTGATGATGCTGTTTGCCCTTGAGGGATGCCGTAATGATGTGAAGCAGAAACTCCCTGCTGATATTGTTCATAATCCCAATTCAGCAGAACATCAGGGCAATCGGAATGAACTTCCGGTCATATCATTTGACAGGGATGAACATGATTTTGGCCGCATCATCCAGGGTGAGGTGGTCACGTATGCCTTTAAGTTTACCAATACAGGAAAAAGCGACCTGCTCATTGCCAGCGTGAGTACTTCCTGTGGCTGCACCGTATCAAAGTATTCAAGGGAACCTGTCAAATCAGGTGAACAGGGAACCATACAAGTGACATTTGACAGTGAGGGACGAAAAGGATTTCAAAACAAGTCCATCACCGTACTTTCCAATGCACAGCCCAACCGTCACGAACTTCATATTAAAGCCAGGGTGGAAATCCCGGAAGAATAATTCATCATAAACCAATATTTGACGACCATGACAGACCTATTGAACATTTTACTTTTCATGCCTCAGCAGGAGGGACAGAAAGGAGGGGGGTACAGCTCTTTGATTTTTCTGGTGCTGATTATCGTGGTTTTTTATCTTTTTTTCATCCGACCTCAGATGAAACGTAATAAAGACCAGAAAAAATTCAGGGAGAATCTTAAAAATGGCGACAAGATCGTTACCATAGGAGGGATCCATGGAAAGATCATAGAAGTAAGAGAAACTTCCTTTATCATCGAATCTGAAGGAACACGGCTCAAAATTGAAAAGAGCGCCGTGGCCATGGATCAATCAGCTCAGCTGGATGATTCGAAAAAATAGTGACCATCCTTTCGATTAAATCAGATCATCTTGGGCAATAAGGAAGATCAGCTTAAAATACGGCTGAGGAATTTCATCCGGCATGTTTTCAAGGATGATTTCCCTGTATTCATGGTGTGCCTGATCATTGCCCTGCTGATGTGGATTGCTGTGAAATTGTCAAAGGAGAATACCTATTCCATAAGGTATCCTGTGGTATTCAGCAATATACCTGAAGGTGCCATTATTGATGAGGTATCTTCACAGACCCTTTTACTGGAAATTGAGCTGAACGGCGCTGATCTGGTCCGCCAGAAATTCGTAAGATCCCATTCACCATTGATCATCAGCATTAAAGATCTTCCGGTCAGAAAAGCAGATTCTCTGCATATGATAAGGCTGGCAACCAATACCCTGACACGGGATATCGAACGTCAGCTGGATGTGCTGAATGCGGTAAACAGGATCTCACCGGATACTGTTTACATCGGATTGTTGCCCGACCAGCAGGTACTAAACTAATCCGCAATGCTGAAAGTTGGTCTGACCGGCAGCATCGGGAGCGGTAAAACGCTCGTGGCAAGGATCTTAGAAAATCTGGGAATTGAGGTATTTTATGCTGATACCGAAGCCAAAATGCTTCTGCGTGACCCTGAAGTAAAGGCCGGGATTGTGCATTATTTCGGAGACCGGATTCTGGATGAACATTCGCAGATCGTCAACAAACGACTGGCGGCCATCGTGTTTAACGATCCTCCCTCGTTGCTGAAGCTGAATGCCATCATTCATCCACGTGTCAGGCAAAGACTGCTGCAGTGGTTCGAAAGCAGAGGGCCAATTCCTTATGCAGTACAGGAAGCTGCCATACTTTTTGAAAGCGGATTCAGCAAGGAATGCGATACCATCGTGACCGTTTCCGCCCCGGAAGAGATCCGGATCCAGCGTGTCATGGAAAGGGATCACATCGACCGGGAAGAGGTGCTCCTTCGGATGAAAAACCAATTGACAGATCTGGAGAAATGTAAAAGAGCCGATTTTGTCATCACCAACGATGGAAAACGTATGGTCATCCCCCAGGTGCTGAAAGTACACGGAGAACTGATCCGTAAAGCAAATGAATCATTGAACATTGAACATTGAAGATTGAGCATTGAACATTGACAATTATTATGGAAGAATTGACATTGGGAATCGGATCGCGCGTTCAGCATCCTGAATTTGGGAAAGGCGTGGTCATTCAGGTCTATGCTGACTCCTATGAGATCACGTTCATGGACCACGGCCGGAAACAGATCATGAAATCATTCAGGGAACTGGAAGTGCTGGATTATGTCGCGCCTGATATTGACCTGATCAGTTATGAGCAGGTGGAACGCAGTTTTATCAGGATCTTACGAAGGCTGACAGATATCCAGGAGACGGTCAGGATTGGAAGAAAATGGGAAGGAGGACGAATTATTCTCGAGCCCGGCGACAGAAATGTCCAGAGCAAGGATATGCCGATAGATGCACTTTTTCATAAGATCGTGATGATCCGTGACCGTATCAGGGTCATGGAACAGAAAATCAATGCCAGCACTCTTTCAGAGGTGGATAAGATAGAACTGCAGCAATATGTCACACGGATTTACGGTACGCTCACGTCCTTTAACCTCCTTTTCGCCGACAAAGAAGATTATTTTGTCGGTGATAAGGGTAAAGGCTAAAATATCATCAAAATGGAAACACAGAGTGTGTTTCATGTACTAACCTAAACTGTAATACGATGACAAAAAAATTATTCGCTGAATTTTTCGGTACCTTCTGGCTGGTGCTTGGAGGTTGTGGCAGCGCTGTCTTCGCAGCTGCCTTTCCGGAACTTGGCATTGGCTTTGCCGGTGTCGCCCTCGCGTTTGGATTGACAGTCCTGACCATGGCTTACGCGGTTGGTCACATTTCAGGAGGACATTTCAATCCGGCCGTTTCATTTGGTTTGTGGGCCGCAGGTAAATTCCAGCTCAAGGAACTATGGGGCTATATCATCGCACAGGTGATCGGTGCCATCGCAGGGGCTGTCATTATTTACCTGGTGGTCGTTGGAAGATCAGGATTCACGGATCTGGGTGGATTTGCCGCCAATGGGTATGGCGAACTCTCCCCGGGTGGCTATTCAATGGTTTCCGCCCTGATCACCGAGTTTATCATGACTTTCTTTTTCCTCCTGGTGATCATAGGTGTCATCCACGAGAAGGCCCCAAAGGGATTTGCACCCCTGGCCATCGGTCTGGCCCTGACACTGATCCACCTGATCAGCATCCCTGTGACCAATACCTCGGTCAACCCGGCCCGCAGCACCAGCCAGGCGATCTTTGCCGGCGGCGCCTATCTGTCGCAGCTATGGCTGTTCTGGGTAGCACCCATACTCGGTGGCATTGTGGCAGGATGGATTTCGCGATACCTTTTCGGTAAAAATGAGAAACTCTAAGCTATTTTTACAATCATTCCGTACCTGCCGCTGATCCTGACCAGGCGTAGTTTATCCCGACGAATGCCGGGGCTTACCAGGACAGGCAGTGGACTAATAACAACCTGAAGATGAAAAAGATCCAGTACTCAAAACTGCTACCCGTCCTCCTGGCCTATATCGTGATGGGATTTGTCGATATCGTCGGTGTGGCTACCGGCTATGCCAAAAATGATTTCAACCTGAGCGACGGGGTGGCCCAGCTGATCCCCACCCTGGCGTTCATCTGGTTCCTGGTTTTCTCCACGCCGACGGGAATCCTCCAGGACAAGTACGGAAAGCGATTTATGCTGAACATCGGAATGGCGCTTACAGGTGTGGGGATGATCATCCCTCTGATACAGTATTCCTTTCCGAGTCTGCTGATCGGCATCATCTTCCTGGGTATCGGTAATACAGTGGTACAGGTTTCGGCCAATCCCCTGCTGATGGACGTGGTTCCGAGGGAGAGGTTCTCCAGCTTCATGAGCCTTTCCCAATTCATAAAAGCGATCTGTTCGCTGCTGGGGCCCATCATCACCACCGCAGTAGCTGTCCGGTTCGGTGACTGGAAGATCGTTTTTCTGGTCTATGCCATCACATCGTTCATCGCGGTTGCATGGCTCTATTTTACACGGATCGCGGAAATCAAACCCGAACGCGCACAGGCCACCTTCAGGTCATGCTTCAGCCTGCTCAACCGCAGGTATATTATCCTGATGGTACTTGCCATCCTTTTCATCGTCGGGGCCGACGTGGGTATGAATTCCAATATTGCCAATTACCTCAGCAAGAGGTTTGATCTGTCGCTTGAACAGGCGTCCCTCGGGATCAGCCTCTACTTCTTTGCCTTGATGACAGGAAGGTTTCTGGGAGCAGTAGGACTGAGTTTCCTTCCCTCACGGAAATTCTTGCTGGGCACAGCCATCCTCGCAGTGTTCGGGATTGTGCTGATGATCATTGCACCGACGTTGCTGCTGGCCCGTATCGGAATCTTTGTGACAGGGCTTGGTTCTGGTAATCTGTTCCCGCTGATCTTCTCGGTGACGGTGGACAAAATGCCTGAACGTGCCAATGAAATCTCAGGGCTCATGATCATGGCCGTGTCAGGCGGCGCATTGATACCACCCCTCATGGGTATTGTCAGCGACAGCCTGGGCGTGATCGCAAGTCTTTTTCTGATCGTCTTCTGCCTGATCTATGTACTGCTGGTTGCACTTTATGCACAACGAAAATAGATGACACGCATTTCGAAAGAAGGGATCACCCTGCGCAACTGGAGAGATTCAGATGCGGACACACTTCCTTCCATCGCCAACTGTAAGGAAATTTCCGACAACCTCAGGGACGGATTTCCTTATCCGTATACCGTTAAAGATGCCAGGAACTGGCTCTCAGCCACCAGGAAATACCGGCGGCCGCCCACCCGGTATTTTGCCATTGAATACAACGGGAAACTGGCAGGCAGCATCGGTTTTGTACTGAAAGACAACATCTACTGGAAGAACGCCGAGATCGGGTATTTCATCGGAAGGGAATACTGGGGCAGGGGGATAGCCACCATCGCCCTGGGTATGATCGTCGGGTACGTTTTCGATAATTTTGACGTCGAGCGTGTCTATGCCGAGCCTTATGCCTACAACATGGCCTCACGAAAGGTGCTTGAAAAAAGCGGATTCATCTGTGAAGCCATCCTCAAAAAATATGTGATCAAGAACAATGTGCTTCTCGATAGCTGCATCTATTCACAGCTGCGTCCTGAAAAGAAGAGATAGAATTCGTTTGAGTGAATCAAACAGCAGTACAATTCAGCAATTTAACAATTGAACAATTGAACAATGAGGCTTTCTGAAGATTCCCCTTAGTCTCTCCGCCCCATATAAATCATCAGGTAGTAGAGCAGTGAAGCGATCGCACCCAGCGCAGCCACCAGGTATGTACGGGCAGCCCATTTCAGAGAGTCTTTAGCACCTTCATATTCCTGAGATGTGACGACATTGCGCGTTTGCATCCAGGCCAGCGCCCGGCTGCTGGCATTGTATTCAACCGGCAGGGTGATGATGGAGAACAGGGTTACCATGCCAAACAGGATGATCCCTCCCAAAAGAAGCTGGGGGAAGGAGTTGATCAGCAGGATACCGCCCAGGATCACCCACTGTACGATCTTACTGCTGAAACTGACCACCGGCACCAGTCTCGAACGCAACATCAGCCACCTGTAGGCAGTGGCATGCTGCACCGCGTGACCACATTCGTGGGCGGCCACAGCGGCTGCTGCGGCGCTGCGCTGGCTGTATACGGCTTCGCTGAGGTTGACGGTTTTGTTCAACGGATTGTAATGGTCGGTTAGCTGGCCCCTGACAGAAACGACCTGTACGTCGTTTATCCCGTTATCACGCAGCATTTTTTCGGCGATCTCTTTGCCTGACATGCCGTTACGCAATGCAAGGTGGGAGTATTTTTTGAATTTGCTCTGCAGCACCTGGCCGACGATCATGCCGATGACGGCAAACACGGCCCCGATAATATATGCTCCAATCATAGTTTTTTATTTTTTTGTGATCCGGCCCGTTCATCAATTATTGAGCCATGATGGAAAAATGGAATCAGAAAGGTCTATTTACTGATCTGTGTCAGAAATTTCTGACAAAATAACACAATTTATTACTTTTGTTGGAAATTAAGATACTACACTCTTTAACCAATTTTTATTTTAACGGATTTCAGCTATCATGGGACAAAAAGAAAAATTTATCAGTGATATACAGGCTGGTTACACTTTTAAGAAAGACTATTTTGTTCTGGGAGGGGCAATTTTTAATCGTGAACCCATTGAAGGTCTGCAAATTAAGATACCCCTGAAAACGATCAACCGTCATGGCCTGATATCAGGTGCCACGGGAACGGGCAAAACAAAGACCCTGCAGGTGATTGCTGAACAACTTTCTCTCAAAGGCATCCCTGTCGTACTGATGGATATCAAGGGTGACCTGAGTGGACTGGCGCAATCCGGACAGGTGAATGATCATGTCATCTGGCGGCAGAAAATGGTCGGTGAACCGTATGAGCCCATGGCCATGCCGGTCGAACTCATGTCGATCTCGGGCGAGCATGGAGTGAAACTGAGATCTACGGTTTCGGAATTCGGACCGGTACTCTTCTCCAAAATTCTGGCGCTGAATGATACCCAGTCCAGTGTTGTCTCTATGATCTTCAAGTACTGCGACGATCAGAAGCTGCCGCTGATCGATCTGAAGGATTTCAGGAAAATGCTTCAGTTTGTCAGCAATGAAGGAAAAGAAGAGTTGGAGAAGGAATATGGTACCGTTTCAGGAACGACAGTCTCAACCATCATACGCAAGATCATCGAAATCGAGGAACAGGAAGCGGACCGGTTTTTCGGGGAGCCTTCTTTCGAAACGGATGATCTGCTGTTGAAGGACAGGGATGGCCGAGGGGTGATATCCATCATCCGGCTTACCGATATTCAGGATAAACCCAAGCTTTTCTCAACCTTTATGCTATGCCTGCTTGCAGAGGTGTACAACACATTTCCTGAAATGGGTGATATGGACCAGCCCAAGCTTGTCCTGTTCATCGATGAGGCACACCTGATCTTCAAGGAAGCTTCAAGCGCACTGCTTGATCAGCTGGATGCGATCATAAAACTGATACGGTCAAAAGGTGTAGGAGTATTTTTCTGTACACAGGACCCCAACGACGTTCCGGATTCAGTCCTGGCACAGCTCGGCCTGAAGGTGCAGCATGCACTGAGAGCATTCACCGCCAGGGATCGACAGATGATTAAAAGAGTCGCCGAAAATTTTCCAATCTCTGAATATTACGAAACGGAGGAGCTGCTTACTTCACTGGGCACAGGAGAAGCTCTGGTGACCGTGCTCAACGAAAAAGGAGTTCCAACTCCCCTGACAGCCACTCTTCTCAGGGCCCCCCTCTCAAGGATGGATATCCTTTCTCAGAGGGAGATAGACGACCTGGTGCGGGATTCACAGCTGGCTGACAGATATAATCAGGATATTGACCGTCAGAGCGCTTACGAGATCATCACCCAGAAGCTCGAAAGAGCTTCAGAAATAGAGTTTCAGAGAGAACGGGAAGCTGAACACGAACGGGCCAGGAAAACACTGGGGCGTCAGAAGACACCCCCGTCGGTCGTTGAAAAGCTCAGCAAGAACACCATGGTGCGCCAGCTGGGAAGAACTGTGATGCGGGAACTGACCAGAGGTATCCTCGGAACACTGGGCGTCAGAACAAGAAGATGAAACCGCCTGGCCACGAGCCTCTTTTAGTTTATTCCAACGGTAAGATGCACGATCTGTTATCCCCGGTCAGAAAGCAAATCCTGTTTTATAATGTTGAGAATCTTTTCGATACAAAGGATGATCCGGAAACCCTGGACAATGAGTACCTGCCTCGCTCCGCAAAAAAATGGGATACAGCGCGTTACCATACCAAAATCAATCATATTGCTAAGGTCATCGGGTCCTCAGGGAACGACCTGCCAGTGGTAGTAGGCCTGACAGAGATTGAAAATGACGGAGTACTGGGGGATCTTATAGGCACCGATCGTCTTACACCCGGAAAATATCAGTTCATTCATTACGATTCTGGTGATGAAAGAGGTATGGATGTCGCACTTCTCTACCGGCGGGAATATTTCCGGCCCCTGGCGTCCCAGCCGATCCCTCTTACGTTTCCGTTTGACAGGACGGACAGGACGCGGGATGTGCTTTATGTCAAAGGTCAGTTCAGGGGAGAGGATACCGTACATATCTTTGTGAACCACTGGCCCTCCCGGAGGGAAGGAGTACTGGAATCAGAACCCCGGAGAACCTTTGCAGCCAGAACCGTCAGGCAGTTCATCCAAGGCATCTTAACCGATGATCCCGTGGCAAAGATCCTGCTCATGGGAGATTTTAACGATCCCCCTGACAGTTACAGCCTTAAAAAAGTGCTGCTGGTAGAGCCGGTCAGCAATTCCGGCAATGACAACCTGATCAATCTTGCCTTTCCTTTGTTCAGAAAGCGTGAGGGAACGATTAACCACAGGGGCAGATGGCTTTTGTTCGACCAGGTCATTGTCAGCCCCTCCATGATCCGTCCCGCTGCCGGCATCTCCATCCCTGCCGGCAGCTTTCGCATCTTCGATCCTTCATGGCTGCTGTTCACCCATCCCAGATACCACGAAAAGATGCCAAACAAGACCTACTCAGGAAATGAATATCACGGGGGGTATTCGGATCATCTTCCGGTATATGTTTCTGTGAACGATTTGGCTGCGGAGTAAGTTCCAATCCCAATATTTCTTAACTTTGCCATATAATTTGCCATTAACAATAAAATATCATTATGGGAAAGCATGGAATAAAGATCCTCGATCTAGACGTGGAAAGCCTGCTCAAAATGCTGAATGAGGCATTGAGTGAAGAATGGCTGGCCTATTACCAGTACTGGATTGGTGCCCGGGTCATGGAAGGGCCCATGAGGAGCGAAGTTGAACCCGAACTCCTCCTGCATGCTGACCAGGAGCTGAATCATGCCGTCCTGGTCGTGAACCGTATCATTCAACTGGGCGGCACGCCGGTGCTCAATCCAAATGAGTGGACCAGGCTCAGCAGATGTAGCTATGATGCGCCAACCGATCCCTATATCGAGGAAATTCTAAAACAAAACCTGACCGGGGAAAGATGCGCCATCAAAAGGTACAAGGAGATTGCCGACTTTACTGCAGGAAAGGACCATACCACTCACCAGATGGCGACAACCATCCTGAACGAGGAACTTGAGCATGAGCAGGATATCGAGGACTGGCTCACCGATCTGGAACGGATGAAAGAAGATCTGCGCAAATTGCGGCTATGATTTCTGGCCCGATGACGGCTTCAGTGAACAAATAACAAAAAGATCTGTTTCTTCAACAGATGTATCTTTTTTTATATTTATAATGATTCTATATGTTATTCGATGTAGAACTTATCTCGGGAGTCTATAAGGACCTGCCCGGAAAGATCGAGGCGGTACGCAGGGTATTGAAACGCCCGATGACACTCACTGAAAAGATCCTGTACAGTCATCTCTTTGATGGAATGCCTTCTCATCCTTTCGAAAGGGGAGGTGATTATGTGAATTTTGCACCTGACCGTGTTGCCATGCAGGATGCGACCGCACAGATGGCGTTGCTGCAGTTCATGAATGCTGGTAAGAAAAATACGGCCGTGCCCACCACGGTTCACTGCGATCACCTGATCCAGGCGCATGCAGGATCACAGGTCGATCTTGACCAGGCCATGGAACAGAACAAAGAGGTCTACGATTTTCTTCAATCGGTTTCAGCAAAATACGGGATTGGATACTGGAAACCGGGAGCCGGCATCATCCATCAGGTGATCCTCGAAAATTATGCCTTTCCGGGAGGAATGATGATCGGGACAGATTCGCATACCGTAAATGCCGGTGGGATCGGGATGATCGCCATCGGTGTGGGAGGAGCTGATGCTGTCGATGTGATGGCAGGTATGTCGTGGGAACTGAAGATGCCAAAGCTCATCGGTGTGAAACTGACAGGGCGACTCAACGGATGGACTTCGCCAAAGGACGTCATCCTCAGGGTAGCAGGTATTCTCACAGTAAAAGGTGGTACGGGTGCCATCCTGGAGTATTTCGGCGATGGAGCTGACAGCCTCTCCGCGACAGGGAAGGGGACCATTTGCAACATGGGTGCAGAGATCGGCGCTACCACTTCGGTCTTTGGATATGACGATAAGATTTCCTCCTACCTTCATGCAACCGGAAGAGGCATAGTGGCTGACCTTGCCGAGGAAATGAGATCGCACCTGCGCTCCGATCCGGAAGTTTATCAGCATCCTGAGAAATATTTTGACCAGCTGATCGAGATCGATCTGTCGGCATTGGAACCTCATATCAACGGACCCTATACTCCGGATGCCGCATACCCCATCTCAGAATTCTGCAAAATTGCAGTAGAGAAAGGTTTTCCTGAAAAGATCGATGTAGGGCTGATCGGTTCCTGTACCAATTCATCCTATGAAGACCTGACCCGGGCTGCTTCTGTCGCCAGGCAGGCCCTTGACAAAGGATTACGGGTGCAGTCAGAATTCATGGTGACGCCTGGCTCCGAGCAGATCCGTTACACGACCGAAAGGGACGGCCTGTTGAAAGTCTTTGAGGACATCGGCGGGGTGGTGATGTCAAATGCCTGCGGCCCCTGCATTGGTCAGTGGAAACGACATACCGAGGACCCTGATAGGAAAAATTCAATCATTAATTCCTTCAATCGCAATTTCGCCAAAAGGAACGACGGCAATCCGAATACACACAGCTTCGTCGCTTCTCCGGAGATCGTCACCGCTATGAGCATTGCGGGTAAACTGACCTTCAACCCCCTGGAGGATTCACTCATCAATGAAAAAGGAGAACCGGTGAAGCTGGATGAGCCGGAAGGAATCGAGCTGCCCCCTGCCGGTTTTGATGTGAAGGACCCTGGCTTTATCGCACCTGTTTCAGGAATGGAAGACCTTGAAGTCATCATCCGGTCAGGCTCCGAACGCCTTCAGGCACTTGAACCTTTTCCGCCTTTTGACCGCAACGACCTGAGAGGTCTCCGACTGCTGATCAAGGTCAGGGGGAAATGCACTACCGACCATATATCCATGGCCGGCCCATGGCTCAGGTTCCGGGGACACCTCGATAATATCTCCGGTAATCTGATGATGGGCGCTGTGAACGAATTCAACGGGCAGACCAATCTTGTCAAAAACCAGGTGACGGGCATGTACGATAGGGTAAGCACTGTGGCCAGGCATTATAAGACAAACCAGATCGAATCGATCATTGTCGGAGATGAAAATTACGGTGAGGGATCCTCGCGGGAGCATGCAGCCATGGAACCACGACACCTCAATGTGAGGGTTGTACTCGTAAAATCCTTTGCAAGGATCCATGAAACCAACCTGAAGAAACAGGGAATGCTGGCGCTGACATTCGCTGATAAGAAGGATTATGAAAGGATCAGGGAAGACGATCGGATCGATATATTGGGATTGTCGGATATTGAACAGGGTAAATCCCTGACCGTTGTGTTGAACCATGCCGACGGAACCACTGAGGAGTTCGCTGTCCATCATTCGTACAATCCGATGCAGATCAGCTGGTTCAGGGCCGGCAGTGCGCTGAACCTGATCAGGATTATGCAGAAATAAGGGATACAATGCGGGTAAATTGCGGAAGAGCAAAATAATCCGCATCAGATCACCGTTACATGAAATGGCTTGCTAAGGAAAGATACGTGTACCACTATTAAACAACTCATTTGTGAAGAAACATCGCCTGTCCGCCACTATACTTCTTTTCATCCTTTCGTTCTGTGGTGCCGATATTTTAGGCCAGACCGGAGGCGACAACACCTTCGAATTTCTGAACCTGCCCAATTCTGCACGCATCGCCTCCATCGGGGATAATTACCTTGTTGCCAAAGACAGGGACCTTACCCTTACCCTGACCAATCCATCGCTGATCACCAGCGAAATGAACAACTATCTGTCGTTCAGCTTTGTTGACTATTTTTCAGATATCAACTACGGATATGCCATGTATTCCCATTCCTTCAACAAGATTGGGAACTTTATGGGAGCGATGCAATTTATTGATTACGGGTCATTTACATATGCTGATGAAACGGGCCAGACTTCCGGTACCTTCGGGGCCTCTGAATACGCACTGAATATTGGCTGGGGAAGACCACTGGATTCTTCTTTTACCATCGGTGCTACCCTGCGGGGCGTATATTCGTCCCTTGAGACGTACAATTCCTACGGCATCGCGGTGGATGTCGCTGGCTCCTATACCAACCGCTCAGGCAACCTGACTGTATCGCTGATCTTCAGGAATATAGGCACACAGCTTAAACCGTACTATTCAAGCCATCCCGAACCCATGCCCTTTGAGATCAGCGCGGGAATGTCGAACCGGTTAAAACATGTGCCATTTCGTTATTTTATTAATTATCATCATATTGAGAAATGGGATCTTTCCTATCTGGATCCAAATGACCCGGGAATCATCGATCCACTCACCGGAGAAGTGAAGTCTCAGAGCGGGATTGCTGATTTTGCCGATAAATTCATGCGCCATATCGTGATCGGTGGGGAACTGATACCTGTTAAGTTCCTGAGTCTCAGGATTGGATACAATTATCAGAGAAGACAGGAGATGAAAGTGTATGAGAAACCTGCCACTGTTGGTATTTCATGGGGTGTAGGGCTGAAGATCTCTAACTTTGAATTCACGTATGCCCGTTCTGCATATCACCTGGCAGGCTCTCCGAATTTCTTCACTCTTACCACCAATCTGTCTGGATTTACAAGGAAGAATCAATAAAGGTCCTGACATGCAGGTCACCATTGATCATTCAGCTGGCTTTTGCAAAGGAGTGGAGCATTCTGTCAGGATTGCGGAGGACGAACTTGAACGGGGAGGCACTCTTTTCTGCCTGGGGGAGATCATCCATAACCGGCAGGAAGTCAGTCGTCTCAGTGAAAAAGGCCTGCAGATTATTGACCATGATGCCTTCAGCCGGCTGAAGGACGTTAGGGTGCTGATCCGCGCTCACGGTGAACCTCCTGAGACCTATCGGATAGCCCGCGAGAACAACATCACGCTCATTGATACCACCTGCCGCATTGTCAGAACCCTCCAGCAAAGGATCCGGGAAGATGACGCAGAAGCTTTGCCCCAGGGGGTGCAGATGGTGATCGCGGGGAAAAAGGACCATCCCGAGGTCCGAGGGCTGCGCGGCCAGATCCCCGGAACCGTACGAATCATCTCTACTGCTGAGGAATTGGCTGGAATTGACTTCCGGAAACCGGTATGCATCTACGCTCAGACCACATTTAATGCCTCTCGCTTTGAGTCCATTAAAACCCAGGCGGTGGAGCTCTCCAACGCAATCCCCGAAGGCGAGAGAGGCCCGCTGATCATCCGCAATACCATTTGCGGAGAGGTCCGGAGAAGAGAAAAGACCCTCGCCGGGTTTTGCCGTGGCCATGCCGTGATCGTTTTTGTCAGCGACCCTACCAGCTCCAACGGGAAGTTCCTTTTCAGCATCTGTAAGACTAACAATGCCTCCAGCTATTTTGTCACCGGACCCGGTGAACTTGAGGCGGAATGGTTCACTGGTGCTGACTCGGCCGGAGTGACAGGAGCTACTTCAACCCCCCTGTGGCTGCTGCAAAAAGTGGCGGAAAAAATCACCAGAATCGTATCTTCGCAACAGGAATGAAACTATGTTCCTGCAGAAATTATATATCACCGATTTTAAGAATTACCCGGAAGCGGAACTTGATTTTTCTGATAAGATCAATTGCTTCATCGGGCTGAACGGGGCAGGAAAGACCAATCTGCTGGATGCCATCCATTATCTGTCATTCTGTAAAAGCTATTTCAATCCCATCGATCATCAAAATATCCGACACGATACTTCACTTTTCACAGTCCACGGAACCTACCTGAAAAACGGAGACACAACCGACCTGGTGAGCTGCATACAGGAAAGGAATCAGAAAAAGATCGTCAGGCTCAACAAGAAGACCTATGAGCGGCTGGCGGATCACATTGGCCTTTTTCCCCTGGTCATGGTTTCGCCCTACGACAGGGACCTGATCAATGATGGCAGCGAAGTAAGGCGCCGCTATATCGACAGCGTCATTTCTCAGTTTGACCGGATCTACCTGGATGATCTTATTCAATATAATAAGGCTTTGCTGCAACGAAATTCATTGTTGAAGACCTTCGCTGAAAACCGCAATTTTGATGAAAGATCACTTGAAATCTGGGATGAGATGCTGATGGTACGCGGAACCAGCATTTTTGAAAAAAGAAATACTTTCATTGCCAGTTTCATTCCCACTTTTCAAAAATATTTTGATTTTATCTCCCGGGGAAAGGAAAAGGTGGACATCGGTTATATCTCCCAGCTCCATGATGCAGATTTCCGTGCGTTGCTGAGCGAGAGCAGGGAGCAGGACAGACTGGCACGTTACACTACTGCAGGGATCCACAAGGATGACATGGAGTTCTCGATCGGAGGACATCCCATCAAGAAGTTCGGATCACAGGGCCAGCAAAAGTCATTCGTGGTGGCCATCAAGCTGGCTCAGTTTGATTATACCAGGGACATCAAGGGATTCAAACCAATCCTGCTGCTGGATGACATTTTCGACAAACTGGACGAAACACGTGTGGAACAGATCGTCAAACTGGTAAGCGAAAACAGCTTTGGGCAGGTTTTTATCACAGATACCCAGCAGGAACGCATTCTCCGTGTCATGGAAAGCCTCAGGATCGAACATAGGATCTTCCGGGTAGATAAGGGTACAGTCAGACCATTCACTGAAAAAACAAATCCCGGCAATGAAGCCGAAGAATGAACAGACACTCAGACAGGCGCTCGAGGCCATGCTGAAGACTTACCAGATGGAAGGCAAACTGGCCGAGATCCGCATTATTAAAGCCTGGCCTCAGGTGACGGGGAAGATGGTCACCCGTCACACAAAGAACATTTATATCAATAAAAAAAAGCTATTTGTCAAAATTGACTCGCCTGCCATCAAGAACGAGCTTTTTTACAACCGGCAGAAGATTGCGGAACTATTGAACCAGGAAGCAGGTGCAATGGTCATTGAGGAAATAGTTCTCCTTTGATGGGGCAGGGAACAGGTCAAACCCTACTTCACTTCACACTTCAGCATTTTATTGTCTTCAATAAAAGCCTCCAGCATGTCACCTTTGCTGACAGGTCCCACACCGGAAGGAGTTCCAGTGAAAACAAGATCTCCTTTCCTCAGGGTTATGAACCGCGACAAATAGCTGATCAGTGTATCAACAGGGAAGATCATATCCCCTGTAAAGCCATGCTGAACCGTTTTGCCATTGAGATCGAGGTGAAAATGAAGCCTTTCAAGGTCGGGTAGGTTTGTTTTGGCTTTAAAAGAACTGATGGGCGCTGCATGATCAAAACCTTTGGCCAGTGCCCAGGGCAGCCCTTTCTCCCTGGCCTTTTGCTGGAGGTCGCGGGCGGTAAAGTCAATGCCTATTCCAATCTCATCATAATAGGTGTGTGCATGTGCAGGTTCAATATGCTTCCCGTTTTTACTGATTTTGATCACGATTTCCGTTTCGTAGTGGATATCGCTGCTGAAATCAGGATAAAGGAATGGCCTGTTACGCCGAAGGATCGCAGTGTCAGGCTTCAGAAAAAAGATCGGATCCTCCGGGACCGGATTACCAAGTTCCCTGGCATGCTCCCTGTAATTCCTTCCTATACAGATAATTTTCATAAACTAAATCAATAATCAAATATCCGTTAATCGTTTCTCAGATATCCTTACCGCGTATTCCCCTTGTTGAACTCCCTCAGTTTTATTCCAGTGATGATCTTTTTGGTGTACAAAGGAAAAGCACTTTTTATCATCCAGTCATAATACTGTGGCTCAGTCTGAAAGACTTCTGCTACCAGCCGGCCTTTATATTTACCGAAATTGAACACTTCCTTGTCCTGGTCATTGAAAATGATGTGTCCTGCAAGGTCAGCATAACGAGTATAGAAGGAAAACCTGCTGAGCGCTTCCACGTCATTCTGGATGGGAAAGGACTGGTTTCCGTGCATATCAATATAGGGTTCATCCCGGTATTTGTCAAGCTGTGCTTTTAAAACTTCCAATGTGGCAAGGGTGTCAGCCTCCGCGCTATGGGCTGAAATATGTTCCCGGGCGCAGTAAAACTTGTAGGCAGCCCGGAGTGTTCGTGGTTCCATTTTATGAAAAATGTTCTGGACGTCAACGATCCTCCTGTTTTTCATATCGAAATCCACCTGAGCTCTGAGGAACTCCTCAGCCAGCAGTGGAATGTCGAATTTAATGATGTTGTATCCCCCCAGGTCGCAGGAGGCAATGAACGCATGCAGTTCACCTGCCAGCTCGGCAAAAGTGGGCTTGTCCCAGACTTTTTCATCCGTGATCCCGTGGATCCGGCTGGCCTCTTCCGGGATATGAATGGTTGGATAGACCAGGTGGGTTTTCAGTTTGCTGGAACCATCCGGTAGCAGCTTCATGATGCTTATTTCAACGATACGGTCGGTGGCAATGTCAGTGCCGGTAGTTTCCAGGTCGAAAAAAGCGATAGGACGGGTGAGGTTAAGTTCCATGCTGCAGTGTTCAGACGGTGCGGTTCAGGTCGAAGTTCTCAAGGTATTCAGCCACACGCTGGAGGTACATTCCTCCCAGGGCACCGTCCACCACGCGGTGGTCATAGGAGAGCGAAAGGATGCACAAGCTCCGTATCCCGATCATATCACCTTCATCGGTTTCGATCACCACAGGTTTTTTCCTGATCACTCCGATCCCCAGGATGGCTACCTGGGGCTGGTTGATGATGGGTGCTCCGGTGAGGCTGCCAAAGCTGCCCAGGTTGGTAATCGTGAACGTGCCACCCTGGATGTCATCCGGATCCAGCTTGCCATTGCGCGCCCTGCCGGCCAGCTCATTGATGGTCTTGGCCATCCCCAGAAGGTTCTTCTGATCGGCGTTCCGGATGACCGGGACAATCAGGTTACCATTGGGCAGGGCAGTGGCCATACCAATGTTGATATTCTTTTTAATGATCACTGTATACCCATCCACAGAGGCGTTGACACCGGGAAAATCCTTTAACACCCTGGCAGCGGCTTCAAAAATGATCGGTGTAAAGGTCAGTTTCTCCTTTTCTCTCCTGAAGAATTCATCTTTTATCCTATCGCGCCATCTGACCACACGCGTCATGTCCACTTCAATGAAGGAGGTGACATGGGGGGAGGTCTTTTTTGACATGACCATGTGATCGGCGATCAGGCGCCGCATACGGTCCATCTCGATCATTTCGTCACCCGGGCTGGCCAGTACCCTGGGACCTTCCTGAACAGCAGCTCTTGTCAGAACAGGTGGGGATGGAACTTCTTTTTCCACAGGAAGGCTTCTGTGGGTGAGATACTTGATCAGATCGTCCCTGGTAAGCCGGCCATCCTTGCCGGTTCCCGGGATCTTTTCTAACTCGTTCAGGGATATGTTTTCCTGTTTGGCAATATTTCTGACCAGGGGAGAATAGAACCGGGAAGGAACTGCCTCAGGAACGTCAGTGATCTTGGGTTCCGCTGAAGTCTTCTTGTCAGGCTCACTGGGATGAACCTCCGGAGCGGATTCTTCAGGTGCTGCCTTGCCTTCTTCACCCTCCATGGAAATGATGGCAATGACCTTCCCGACCGGTACCACATCACCTTCGTTGAAAAAGATCTCGGTCAGCTTTCCGTCTACAGGAGAGGGAATCTCAGAATCAACTTTGTCAGTGGCAATTTCAACGATGACATCCTCTTCGCTGATATTGTCCCCAATGCTCTTCGTCCAACGGATAATCGTGGCTTCAATGATGCTTTCACCCATTTTGGGCATCACTAACTCAAACCTGGTCATAATAATGTTGTTAGGTCCTGATGTGAATTTGCAAAAGTAATCAATCCACTTAACAAATCACACCTTAAAATGTTCGGGGTGCGTGGTATCTACTTCCTTCCGAGATATCTGAAACCGCGGTAGAGGATGGTAAATTCATTGACCAGCGAAAAATTGCGGGCATACAATAGATTCAGCCGGTCAATGGTTTGGCTGTCAAATGAAGGATTTTTAAAGATATCCGTTGGATTCAATATTCCCCTTCTTATGACCGGCAGGTGAAATGCGCTTTGCTGATGATGAGCCGTATATCCTATCCAGGAACGTTTTCCAAAAAGGACCATGAAGCAGTTGGTGATAAAATTCAGTGGTTTCCTTACGATGAACACGGTAACGGGAAGGCTTGCCAGAAGGAGAAAGCTTCCAAGGAGATCGAAGGCGCGCTTGCTTCTTCTGTTCCCCGGCTTGTCGACCGAATTGATGTCAATGATATAGGGATCTCCGGAAGTGTTGATGGAGTGACTTCCGATGATGGCAAGGGATTCAGGGGGCGCTATCTTGTATTCGACCTGCGCATTGTGCAGTCCGGTCATGTTGTCAATGATCTCCTGTGCTGAAATGTCCTTGGCACAAAAGATGACTTCCTCGATCTTATAGATCGCAATGATGTCCTTGATCTGACGAATATTACCAATGAAACCATGAACCGATGAAACTTCTTTTTTTACATTCACCAATCCGATAAATCCCGGATCGGGAGTCGATCTCCGCAGCAGATCGGCCACCCGTTCAGCCTCTTCTTTTTCGCCGATGATGACGTACCTTCTGCCCGTGTACCGTTTGATCTGAAAGGATTTTATACCCGTCAGGTGTAAGGCGTAACGCAGGATGGTCCCAATGATCATGGCCCACAAAGCTCCCAGCAGGATCAAAGCCCGCGAATACCGGTACGTCTCCGGAAGCAGGCTGTATATCACCAGGATCGTTATGGTGCCCAGGAAAATGCCCAGATATACACGGTTCATTCGCAGGGGCCTGTCGTAACCTCCGCTGAGGAAGACTGACAGGATCCAGATGAGGATATAGGCGGGTATGGCCACTGCCACCAGCTCGATGGGGTAGTGCCCGCCATCCAGGTAGACCATGTTTTCCTCCCAGTAATTCTTGATCAGGAAAATGCCCAGAAAGATCATAAGGGCATCCATCACCGGCAGAAGGACAGCACTCAGGAAGCGGTTCAGGATGGCCAGAAAGGCCCTGAAATATACTGCAAGGTTGATGAGGAACGAAAACATGCCGGCTTTTCTCGAAGAGAAATGCTTCCTGGCAAAAATGACCATGGCATGATAGAATACCCGCACATAATTGACACTGCTCTTCTTGGTACTTTCACCCTTGTAATGAATGATTCGCGTATGCGGAAAATAGACGTTCTTATAGCCTGCCTTGATGATTCGGTAGGAGAGATCGATGTCTTCGCCATACATGAAGAACGCTTCGTCCAGCAAACCCACCTTATCCAGGGCCTCTCTCCGGATAAGCATAAAGGCCCCCGAAAGGATTTCCACCTCATGGATCTGATCCCTGTCGAGATAGCCCAGGTGATAACGGCCAAACCGCCTGGATCCGGGAAAGAGCCTCGACAATCCGAATATCTTATAGAACGCTACAGATGGAGTAGGCAAACCTCTTTTTGATTCCGGCAGGAACCTGCCCTTTCCATCCACCATCTTGACACCCAATGCCCCTGCCTGGGGCTGGGAATCCATGAAACCGATGATCTTCCCAAAGGTATCGTCCTCAACCACTGTATCCGGATTCAACAAAAGCACGTATTCACCCTTCGATCTGCGGATCGCCATATTGTTCGCCCTTGCAAAGCCCACATTCTCGCTGTTCTCAAGGAGGACCACTTCCGGAAATTTCTCCCTGACCATCTCCGCTGAACTATCCACCGAATTATTGTCAACGACGAATACTTCTCCCTGCAGTCCCGCCAATGCCTTCCTAACGGAAAGCAGGCATTGCTCAAGAAAGTACTTGACGTTGTAGTTGACGATGATTACGGAAAGTTTCATGGTCCGTACTTATGTTTCAGGTTACAGGTTACAGGTTTCAGGTTATACTTGCAACTTGCAACCTGCAACTTGCAACATTATTTAACTTTCTCCCAGTCTCCAAAATGTTCACTCACCACATGGGTTTTAGGCTCAGTGGTCCGGAATTCGTTCGAATTATAGGTCCACTCCATGGTTTCCGATCCGCCGCCGCTTTGCGTGGTGATCAGAAAACGGTTCGACAGGTTGCCGATCCCCATGGCCTGCCCGCGCGGAGAATCGCTATCCCCTCCTGAAGGGTCGACAGGGATCCAGCCGAAGTTGGGCAGGTACACCTCCACCCAGCGGTGAAAGACATCATCCATGCTGGTATCATCCCCCCGGACTACAACCGATCCGACATAGCGTGCGGGCACACCGGCAGCCCTGCACATGGAAATGAATACAAAGGTATATTCCGAGCAAGATCCGTTTCCCCGGCTCAAAACCGTGGGGGCAGTGTTCCATCCGCCTGTCATCTCATAATACATGTGATCGTTGATGTAATTATAAATGTGACGCACGATCCAGTACACATTGTCCTGGTCTGAGATAGCTTCTTCCAGCGCCTGCCGGATCACCGGATGATGGATCTGATACTTTTCATTGTCTTCCAGGTATTTCGATGAAATGCTTTCAGGGATATCGCTCAGTGAACCCACCCTGTCGGGGAAAATAAAATAACGGACCGCATAGGTCTTAACTTCAGTCACCATTTGGACCTCAACCTGTTCTCCTGCCTGGATGTCTTCTGTGTGGTACAATGCTGTTCTCTGGCCCCAGCGGTCAGTGATGTACTCATCCGGGGCAGGGGAGAACCGGATTTCTCCCATGATATCTTGACTGTCCCGTTTTTCAGGGACGGCCAGGTGCACATCCGATGTTAAAACCTTTCCGGGACCGAAATTGGTGGTGACGTGGCGGAAGGTGACGATGGCATGCCTTTCGTTATAGCGGATGAATCTTTCATCGTCCCTTGCCTTTAATTCATAGATCTTGTTGTCCTGATCATCAGCGATCCACAATGAGTTGCCGTCAAAGCACATGTCCATGGCAAATTCTCCCGGGGTGCTGGTGATCAGCAGCACTGAACCGGTAACCGGATCCATCATGTAAATTTCATTCGTGATCCTGTCAGCAACCCAGAGATAGTTTCCGTCATAGGTGATGCCTCTCGGATCGACCGACGGTGAGGAAAAGGAACGGATGGTGGTTCCGTCCCGGGGACTGAACTGGATGATCTCCTCCGCATCGCTGTCCGTGCACCAGAGATAGCCTCCGTCCCATGCCAGTCCGTGCGTGATACCCGCAGGGGATTGAACCGTATGAAGGATGTTGCCGGTCACAGGATCCAGCTGGTAGATCTGCGCATTGTAGTTCTCCGAGAGTGGCAGTCCGCCCTGGAAATCAATGTTCCATAAGTACTGACCATCCCAGGCCAGTCCTGCCGGCCAATAACCGGGTGAGGGGATCGAACGTATGACCACTCCGTTTGCAGGATCAATACAAAAGATCTTATCCACGTAACGGTCGGCTACCCACAGGTAATTTCCGTCAAAGGCCAGACCTGTCGGAAACTCTCCGGGAGAGGAAAAAGAACGGATCACCTCACCCGGATAACCCATAGCCACGGGAGCGGCGTGAAAAAGAATAAACAACATGAGCAAATATGGAATCCACTTTTTCATATGCATCGTATTTTACCTTGCAATCCGAGCGCTAAGGTAATCAGAAATTTGGTTCTGCGTAATTTCGTCGTTTGGATTCTGTGCGCTGAATGATCCCCGCGGAGTTCTTTCTGTTATCTTTGCAGGCCAATCTCCGTCCATGAGAACGAAAAGACCGGATAAAACCCTCAGGATGATCACCCTGGGCTGTTCGAAGAACACTGTAGATTCAGAGAAATTGCTTAAACAATTCGAGCGAAATGGCTTTTCGATCCTGAAGGATCCTTCTGTTCAGAAAGCATCTGTCATCGTGATCAATACCTGTGGTTTTATTCATGACGCGAGGGAAGAATCGGTCGATACCATCCTGCAGTGCATCCAGGAAAAGAAGAATGGTAATGCTGAAAAAGTATTGGTCATTGGATGCCTGGCCCAGCGCTACAGGGAAGAGCTCATGGAGGAGATCCCCGAGGCGGATGGTGTTTTTGGCGTTGATGATGCCCCTGCGATCCTTGATTCGCTGGGCGGCAACTACAAAGAGGAGCTGGTGGGCGAACGCATCCTGACTACGCCGGCCCATTATGCTTACCTGAAGATATCAGAAGGATGCAGCCGCGAGTGTTCGTTCTGCGCCATCCCGCTGATCCGCGGAAAACATATCTCCAGACCTGAGGAAGAGATCCTCATGGAAGCTCGGAACCTGGTCGGAGGTGGTGTCAAAGAGCTGATACTGATTGCCCAGGACCTGACCTATTACGGTGCCGACCTGTACAAAAAGAGAACATTGCCTCGGCTCATTGAAAAACTGGCGGGCATCGAAGGCCTGGAATGGATCAGACTTCATTACGCCTATCCCGCTGGTTTCCCGGCCGACCTGCTCCGTGTTATCCATCAGTTTCCGAATGTATGTAAATATATCGACCTGCCGGTACAGCATATCAGCGACCGTATTCTTTCATCCATGAAACGGGGTATTTCATCGGCCCAAACCCTGGATTTACTTGATACCATCCGGAAACAGGTCCCGGGTATTGCCGTAAGAACCTCTTTAATCGTTGGCTATCCAGGTGAAACAGAACGGGAGTTCATGGAACTGCTGGAATTTGTAAAGCAATACCGGTTCGACAGATTGGGAATTTTTACCTATTCGCATGAAGAAAATACTTCTGCTTATGGATTTAAGGATAATATTCCTGATAAAATAAAACAAGAGTATGCAAATGAAATTATGAGGGTACAGGAAGAAATATCATATGAATTGAATCAAAATAAACTGAATAAGATAATAAATGTTTTAGTTGATAGAGAAGATTCAATATATTATATTGGAAGAACAGAACACGATTCACCGGACATTGATAATGAGGTGTTGATCAATAAGGAACGATCGGTTTGCATACCCGGGTATTTTTATCCGGTACGGATAAACGGTATTGAAAGTTTTGATATTTTTGGTGACGTTGTTTAGGTTAAATGACATTGAACATCATGCTGAGAAAATCCATAGGTATTATGATCCTTCTGGGGACGGGGATTCTGGCAGGGGCGCAGGATTTCCCGGTAGTTGATACCCTTACCAATCAAACCGACGCTAATGGCCTGAAGCAGGGCACATGGATCGAGGTGTCTGCCGACAAGTCGAGCAAGGGGGAATACGTAAACGGGCGGCGGGAAGGAACCTGGATCACGCGCCAGGAGGGTGGAACGCTTTCGGAGATCTCCAATTTCAAAAATGGCAAAAAAGATGGATTGACCGTTGGTATTGATTCCAGAGGGTACGTTTTTGAAGAGGCAGATTATAAAAATGGACTGTTGAATGGAACATCTGTTAAATATCTCAGGGGAGGGCAAAAGCAACAGGTGATTAATTACAGGAATGGCGTTTATCATGGGATAAAGACCGTCTATTATGAGCAAATGCCCGGGAAGATCATGGAAGAGACGATGTATGATAAAGGTGAAAAACACGGTCTTTCCAAATGGTACGATCAGGATGGAAATGTCATAGCCGTGTATTCATATGCCAGGGGTAGGCTTGATGGGATCCAGAGGACCTATTACCCTCAGTTGAAGCTCCAGACCGAGGAAGAATTCCATGATGGCATCCTGTCAGGATTCCATAAGGAATATTACAACAATGGAAATATCAAGTTATCAGGAATTTATAAAGACGATAGGAAAGAAGGTAAATGGCAGGAGTATGATGAAAATGGCAAACTGGTAAAAGAAACATGGTTCGTTGACGGAGTTGAAAAAGGTAAGTAAACGGTCATAGCATCTGCGACATCTGGTCAAAAAAGTCTGCCCAGTCAATTCCGCCGTATTTTCTGCCAAAACGAAGCATGATCAGTTTTTTGGGACGGTTGATAAATATGTATTGCCCCAGCAGTCCTTTTGCAAAGAAGGATTCTTCGCCCTGTAGCACGCGCCAGTTGTAGGTGAACGGATACCCGTCCTGATCGCGGGAATCATTGATAATGCTGGTGGATCGTCTGATCCATTCCCGGGGTATGATCTGTCTCCCATTCCAGTTTCCTTGGTTCAGGTAGAGTCGTCCAAATTTGGCAAAATCCCTGGGAGTGGCATTTAAGCATCCAAACATCTTTACGTTGTCATGTTTTTCTGAATCGATGTTCCAGGTAGCGTCGTGTTCCATACCGAGGGGTTGCCAGAGCTTTTGCTCAAGGTATCCGGAGATTTTCATCTTTGTCGCCTCTTCGATGATGAATCCAAGCAGTTGTTGATTGCCGCTATTGTAATGGTAACGCAGATCGGGAGGTTCTTTGATCTTCAGTTTCGAGACGAATTTTTTCAGATCGATCCCGTAATAGAACCTTGCAGCGTCACCGAACGGATTGGAATAACTCTCATTGAAACGGATGCCTGACCTCATGTTCAGCAGATGCTCAATGGCAACATGTTGAAATCCGCTCTGTTCGATCCAGGGCAGAAAATCGGTCACCTTCTGATCCGTGCCAGTGATTTTCTGTTCTCCGATAGCTATTCCTGTCAGGGCTGATACAAAAGATTTTGTCACCGAGAAGGAAGGAAAGATGATCTCAGGAGTATATCCGTCGAAGTATTTTTCATAGATGATCCTGTCATCCTGGATAACCAGAAAGCAAAGGGTCTTATGATGATGCAGAAACTCGTTCAGGGAATCCCTCTTCTGATCGCCAAAACCTGCCGGAACTCTGAGAGGGGCCATCCGGGGGAAACCTCAAACCGGAAGGCATCATCTCCTTTTTTAATGACATGATAGGGAAAACGCCACAGGTCATTCACATCTGCAAAATTCCAGAAGATATAACGGGTGTAATGGATTGGAAACATAAGCGTAAATTACTTCGGGAATTACCAGGGCGGGGTAGATGAACGCTTATGGGGAATAATGTACTTTTTTTCGAGAGGGTAGGTCTGTTTTACAACGGGTTTGGAGTGGTTCCTGCTAATTTTTTTGTATTTGGAGGTGGTGGTAGGCTTGGTAGTATATCTCACTTTTTCAGGAGTATAGTTAGGGAATGAGCACCCTCCTGTAATTATCACTGTTAAGGAGAACAGGATGGCCGTTATAAAAGACATCTTATTTATTTTCCTTAACATCACCGTAATACCAATAGGTTTTGTGAAGTGCAAATTTACGGAATTAATAATACAACGAATGCTTTAATTAAATATTTTAGCAATCTGTCGGGTGTCAGTTGCCGGTTATACGTAACCGCAAACCGTATTGTTGTCCAAAATGAACGTTAAAGCTTACATAATCCTGATCACATTCATGGCGATCATCCCTGCCATGCCTCAGTTGCTTTCACAGCCGGCCCTGACACCTGATACTGCCATTGTTCTTCCGGAGGTATCTGTTCAGGCGCCCAGGCTTTTTGAAAACACAATCGGAACAAATATCCGGATCATTGATACGGCTACTCTTTCAGCCTACAAGAACAGGATGCTCACCGATCTCATTGCTCAACGGACCTCCATACAGGTACAGTCTTATAATCCCGGCAACCTTTCGACAGTCACCTTCAGGGGAACTTCTTCGAACCATACCGGCTTTTTGTGGAATGGCATTTCACTGAATCCTGTCAACAATGGGCAAACCGACCTTTCCCTGCTCCCGGTAAGTCTCTTTGACAAGATCTACATCCTTCACGGAGGTACCAGCTCAGTCTTTGGCGAGGGTAACATCGGAGGAGGAATCCATCTGACAAATGAACCGGACTTTCGCAGGCAAAGAGACCTGAATGCGGGTATCGAGTATGGCAGCTTTCGTGCACTGCGTTCAAACCTGTCCGTTTTGTTCTCCAATGCCAGCTGGTACTTCCGTGCAGGCGCATTCCTGCTTTCGGCTGAAAATAATTTTACCTATACCGATAATACAAAACAGGATAAACCAAAGGATACACTGGACAATGCGGTTCAAAGGGGGATGGGATTCATGGGAACATTATCCCATTCCATGAATGGTAACAACCTGTTCATTCTTAATCTCTGGTACCAGTTCATGGACCGGGAGATACCTGGAAGTCTTACTTATCCGCTGGAGAATGCCGATCAGCACGACCGGTTCCTTCGCGGGTTGTTCACCTGGAAAAAAACGCTAACGCATTCCGTCCTACATGTGAGGGCTGCATATTTTAATGATTATCTGCAATATACGGAACTCAGTGAGGTTTATCCCGAGGATAATATCGACAGTAAGATCCGGACACAGACCCTGACAGTGGAAGTCAGTGAAAAATACCGGCTATCGGAGCGGTTCGAATTGAACAGTGCAGGCGACCTTAGGTATTCAAAAGTCAGTTCCGGTTATTATTCCGGAATGAAAGATCAACTTCAGGGCAGCCTGTTCCTGGCTGCCAAATATGTATTTCCAAAGCTGGGATGGAAGATCGATCTGAACCTGCGGCAGGGGTGGACCGAGGATTATGACGAACCTTTCACACCATCAGTAGGCTTGGAAGGGCCAGCAGGAAAATACCTGATGTTGAAGATGAGCATTTCTCATAATTACCGTAGCCCCACATTGAATGAACGTTACTGGCAACCCGGGGGAAATCCCGGATTGAAACCTGAGAAAAGCTGGAATGAAGAAATCACCATGTGCCTGAATCCTGACCATAATGGTCTACCCATCCTGGACGATTTTTCCATCACGTATTTCCACTCCATGATCGATGATTGGATCCGATGGGTACCGGATCCGGATGATCCTTATTTCTGGTCGCCTCAGAATGTCCAGCGTGTTCGATCCACCGGAATGGAAAGCCGGCTCGAACTGTTCGGTGACATTGGGAAAGTAAAGGCCAACCTGGATGCATCCTATTCCTTTACACGCTCAATCAATGAGAACAAAGAGGCGGATAACTTCAGGAAGCAGCTACCGTATGTGGCTGAACACATGGGAACGATCAATGTCAGGATTGGCTACAGTCGGGCATATATGGATTATACGCAGTCCTTCACGGGATCCAGGGCGACATTGGAGGACCATTCGGAATCCCTGCCGGCGTTCAGCATCGGCAGGATAAGCATTGGCTGCACCTGGGATCTGAAGGTGTGCGATCTGGACATCTATTTCCGGATAGATAACCTGTTCAATATTGATTATCAGGTGATCAGGTATTATCCTAATCCGGGGCGGTCATACACCGGCGGAGTGAATGTCAAGATATAACGATGTAACGAAGTAGCGATGTAGCGATAGAACCCTCTAACGATGAACAATTTAACAATTTAACAATTTAACAATTTAACAATTTGACAGTTTAACAATAGAACAATGAGTACCAAAGTAAGAATTAAGTGGAACGGCAAAATGGCCTTTGATGCTGATGTCAATGGTTTTGCCATCCGGATGGATGCAGCTCCCGAAGCGGGAGACAAGGACCAGGGCCCGCGGCCCAAGCCGCTGACCCTTGCTGCTCTGGGAGGATGCACGGGGATGGACGTGGTTTCTCTGCTGGAAAAGATGCGCGTGCCGCTGGAATCCTTCGACATGAAGATCGAAGCAGAACAAACGGATGAACATCCCAGAGTGTACAAAAAGATCCATATTGTGTACATCTTCAAGGGTAAGAACCTGCCCCTTGAGAAACTTCAGAAGGCAGTTGAACTTTCTCAGGAAAAATACTGCGGAGTTTCAGCGATGCTGCGCAAATCAGCAGCGGTCACCTATGAGATTGAGGTGCTTTCGGAGTGAATTAAGAGAGAGGAGAAAGGAGAAAGGAGAGAGGCGAAAGGAGAAAGATACTTGTGAAGATGGAGGCGGGAAACGGCCTGTCCTGAGGAACGAAGTGACGAAGGTTCAGCAGTATTAGAATTTGGATATTGTGATTTATTTGGAATTTGTAAAATGGAATTTGGAATTTATGAGGTACGAATTACCTGTTCCAGTTCAGACAGGATCATCGCCGTCGCACCCCATATGGTCGCACCATGGATGGTATAACATGGGGCAGTAAGAACAAAGCCGTGCACGTTTATCTCCTGAGTGGTTTTGTAGCTGGGATCTGACAGCTGTCCAATGCGGATTTCGATGATTTTTTCCACCTCCACGGGATCGGGGGTGAACTTTGGCTTTTCCCGGGTAAAGCCAACCACCGGGAGCACCAGGTAATTGCTGGGAGGAATGTAAAGCTCCGTCAACGTACCGATGACAGTGACGGAAGCAGAGGGCACCCCAAGTTCTTCCTGAGTTTCCCGGAGAGCCGTATCGATAAGGGTGGCATCGGATTCCTCCCGCTTTCCACCGGGCAGGCTCACCTGCCCCCCATGCATGCCATCATAGTCCGGACGCTGGATCACTACCGTTGTGGGACCGTCTTGATCCGGATAGATAAGGATCAAAACGCCACTTTTTTTTGCGTTTGACGAATCCATGCCTTCCATGAGCCATTTCAGCCGCGACTGGGAAGCCATCGTCAGATGAGCGGCAAATCCAGGTAATGGCTGACTGAGCCTGTACGTAAGATGATCGATGAGGTCTTGGAATGCCATGGGTGCAAAATCGGTCAAAGTTAAAAGGAAAAGCAAATGATACATGAAATCAATGATTTTAATCTTATTTTTGTGTACTGAATCGTAACCTGATCTGAAATGAAAACTAAATCTGTAAGAAGTGTATTTTTCTGGATAACACTGTTGTTGCTGGCAGGTTGTTCAACAGTGCCTATCACAGGAAGGAAACGCGTTAATCTCATTCCCTCTGAGTTCATGATCCCTATGGCTCTGCAGGAATACAATTCTTTTTTGCAGGAAAATCCAGCCTTGCCCGCCTCCGATGACAGAGTAGCACCTGTTAAAACCGTCGGAAATAACATCAGCAATGCCGTTATGCAGTTCCTTTATGATAATGATATGAAAAAAGAAGCTGAGAACATGGCCTGGGAGTTCAACGTTGTTAATGACCCAACAGTGAATGCCTGGTGCATGCCGGGTGGTAAGATCGTTTTTTATACTGGAATATTGCCACTGGCCAACGGACCGGAAGGGATTGCGACCATTATGGGCCATGAAATCGCCCATGCATTCGCCAAACACGGCGAGGAACGAATGACTCAGCAGTTAGCCATTCTGGTGGGCGGCCTTGGGCTTGAATATGCACTCAGGAATGAGCCTCAGACCACCAGTGACATTTTCCTGACAGCCTATGGCGTGGGTTCACAACTGGGCCAGCTTGCCTATTCCCGTCAGCATGAATACGAAGCCGATAAGCTGGGAATGGTCTTCATGGCGATGGCCGGTTACGATCCTTCAAGCACGATCGCGTTCTGGCAAAGGATGTCGCAACTGCACGGCGGTTCTTCCATGCCTGAATTTCTCAGTACGCACCCCAGCGACGAAAACAGGATCGCTAAAATGCAGGAATTCCTGCCTGAAGCAATGAAATACTCCAAGGGAGGAGTAAAAAGTGGCGGCACGAAAAGTACCGGAGGCGGAGCTATTAAACTATAACAGTAAATATTTCATGCTTTATACTTCATGCTATATACTAAATAAATAGGAATGACCTGGACACTGATCGTTATCCTGTTGCTTGTCGGTTTTATCCTGTTGCTTCTGGAAATGCTTGTCATACCAGGAATTACGGTAGCTGCCGTTCTGGGATTTATCGCCATTGCACTGGCCGTATGGGGAGCTTTTGCCTCCTATGGTACTACTGCCGGATTCATCACCCTGGCTGTCAGTATTGCAGGTTCCATCGTCTTTCTCATCCTGGCCCTGAAAGCCAGGACATGGAACCGTCTCAGCCTGAAATCCTCCATTGACGGGAAAGTAAATGTGATCGGCGAAAATGCCGTCAGGGCAGGTGATACCGGCACGACCGTCTCCCGTCTTGCTCCGGCAGGAAAAGCCATGATCAATGGCGAATATTATGAAGTGCATACCATTGGGGAATTCATCGATCCGGGCACTGAGATCGTTGTTACAAAAGTTGAGTTCAATAAGATTACCGTTAAACTTAAAACATCTAATCATGGGAAATAATTTGCTTGTCATGCTTCAGGTAGCCGGGACCAGCGTTTTTATCGTTGTGGCCATCGGCATTGCCGCACTCGTCGGACTGTGGATCATCTTTTATTTTGTACCTGTTGGCCTATGGTTTACGGCATTGTTGTCGGATGTGAGGATCTCTCTCATTCAGCTGATCCTGATGCGCTGGAGGAAAGTGCCTCCGCAGGTCATCGTCCGTAACCTGATTGCTGCCACTAAGGCAGGATTGAAGTTGAACAGAAATGAACTGGAAGCGCATTACCTTGCAGGAGGAAATGTCCAGGCTGTGGTCAATGCCCTGATCTCCGCCGATAAGGCCAATATGAACCTCGACTTTAAAACGGCTACTGCCATTGACCTGGCGGGACGTGATGTGCTGCAGGCCGTACAGATGTCGGTCAATCCAAAAGTGATCGATACCCCTCCGGTTGCTGCCGTGGCCAAAGATGGTATTCAGCTGATCGCCAAGGCCAGGGTTACGGTCCGGGCTAACATCAAGCAACTGGTCGGCGGGGCAGGGGAGGAGACGGTTCTGGCACGTGTGGGAGAAGGTGTGGTCTCCTCCATTGGTTCTGCTGGTTCCCATAAATCCGTGCTTGAGAATCCTGATTCCATTTCGAAAGTAGTGCTGGGTAAAGGCCTCGACTCCGGTACCGCCTTCGAGATCCTTTCCATCGACATTGCAGACATCGATGTGGGAAAGAACATTGGAGCCGTCCTCCAGATGGACCAGGCGAATGCCGATAAGAACATTGCGCAGGCTAAGGCAGAGGAACGCCGCGCCATGGCTGTGGCGAAAGAACAGGAAATGAAGGCAAAAGCCCAGGAAGCACGTGCAAACGTCATCCAGGCTGAAAGTGAAATACCCCTGGCCATCGCCGATTCATTCAGAAAAGGAAACCTGGGCATCATGGATTATTACCGCCTGCAAAATATCCAGGCCGACACCCGCATGCGCGAATCCATCTCCGAGCCGCCCTCCAAGCCAAAAGAAAGACTTGACGAAGAAAAAGGGAAGAAATAGCGGTAAATGAGAGGAGAGAGGAGAAAGGAGAGAGGAGAGAGGAGAAATAAATGTAATCAATTATCTCTCATTTCTCCTCTCTCATTTCAAATGAATAATACGGATAAATATAGACCCCAAATCCGTTTGCTGTACCGCGAACTGTTGTCAATTTGCCTCCCCGTTATCCCTCCCGGTGATCTCCGGACGATCCGCAGTGCCTACGAATTCGTTCTCGCAACCTACCAGGATAAAAGGATGGAATCGGGGGAGTATTATTTTGTACATTGTGTGAATGTGGCGAAGATCGTCGCGGGAGAGATTGGCCTGGGCACAGATTCAATCGTGGGTGCACTGCTCCATAATATTCTTTATAAAGCTGAAGTTACAGAGGAAACGATAAGTGAGAAATTCGGAAGGAAGGTAGCCTTTCTCCTGCAAGGTCTGACCAGGATCGCAGGACTCTCTACAAAGAGATCATCACTGAATGCTGAGAATTTTATTCAATTATTGCTCACCCTGTCCCCGGATGTTCATGTCATTCTGATCAAGCTGGCCGACCGACTGGAATTCATGCGTAAGATCGATAAACTGCCCGAAACCCTGCGCCCCCAGATAGCTTCGGAAACATCGCTCCTGTACGCACCTATTGCACATCGCCTGGGATTGTACCACATCAAGACTGAGCTGGAAGAGCTTTCGATGCAGTACGCATTTCCGGAAATCTATTATGATGTAGTGAGACGCCTGAAAGAAACACAGGAAGCAAGGGAAAATTATATCCGGAATTTCATCGTGCCGGTTGAGAAAGAGCTTAAACGGCATGGATTTGACTGCGAGATCAGGGGCAGACCCAAATCGGTGTCTTCCATCTGGAGCAAGATGAAAAAACAGGGAGTGGATTTTGATGAAGTGTACGACCTTTTTGCCATCCGAATCATCATCAACAGGATACGGGAAAGCGAAAAAGCTGACTGCTGGAGGATCTATTCCATTGTAACCAACCTGTACCAACCCAATCCCAAACGGCTGCGCGACTGGCTCACCACACCGAAGGCCTCAGGCTATGAATCACTTCATACGACCGTCATGGGCCCGGATGGGAAGTGGGTCGAGATACAAATTCGTACAAAAAGAATGGATGAGATCGCCGAAAGTGGCGGCGCCGCCCACTGGAGATATAAGGAATCAGCCCTGGAGAAAGACCAGGATTCATGGATCTCCAGGATCAGACAAACCCTTGAAAGATCAGAATCGCCGAATGCTGAGGACTCAAGGAAGGCTAAACTGGAACTTTATTCCAAAGATATTTTTGTTTTTACTCCCAAGGGTGATATTAAAAAATTACCTCAGGGTGCATCTATACTTGATTTTGCCTATGAGGTCCACTCATCCATCGGTAACTCCTGTACCGGCGGAAAGGTGAACAACAAGATCGTACCACTGCGGTATGTCCTTCAAAATGGGGATGTGGTCGATATCATCACTGCCAAGACCCAAAAACCAAAATCACACTGGATCGATTATGTCGTCACACAAAAGGCAAAATCAAAAATCAGGAGGGCGATTAAAGAACTGCAATTCAGGGAGGCAGACCAGGGAAAGGAGATCCTCAAAAGGAAATTCGGCCAGCTGAAACTGACCTTTGATAACGAAAATATTGATAAACTGGTTACATACTTCAAATTATCAGATCCACTCGAACTGTACCATCATCTTGCCATTGGCAAGATCGATCCGATGGAGATAAAAGAATTTTTTGTCACTGCTGGGCCTGAAATTGAAAAAGCAAAGGCATTGGATACAGGGCTTCTGGAACGCATTGAATCGGAGATCCATCAAGCTGTCCGCCCCGATGATCTTCTGTTGATCGACGGCAAATCGGATATCGGCGTCTATAAGTTCGCCCGTTGCTGCAATCCTGTCTTTGGAGATGAGATCTTTGGCTTTGTGACAGTGGGGAAAGGGATCAGGATACACAGGGAAACATGCCCCAATGCATTTCAGATGAAAATGCGCTATGGCTACAGGATCATTCAGGCCAAATGGGTAAAGGCCGACGATAAAGGACCCTTCTGGGTCAATCTTCAGATCATGGGCGATGACCAAATCGGCATTGTGAACCAGGTCACTCATCTGATATCCGACACTATGCGCATCAACATGCGGTCATTTTCTTTCGAATCGAAACATAATAAATTCGAAGGTACAATTCAGATCCTTGTCAAAGATATTGGTCAGCTCAATTTTGTCACCAGCCAGTTAAAAAAGGTAAGCGGTGTCAAAAAGATCAAACGGTTGAAGTAGCTTTCATAATAACCCCACCCCATCGCCCCTCCCCTACAGGGGAGGGGCTGGGGAGGGGTAAAATGGTAAATTACCCGGGGCTTATCCCGGAATTAAGGTCCAGGGCGTGCCCTTGGGTTAATACTTTTAATACACAATGAACATGAGAGATTGCATCGGTTGTAAGCTTATTTATAACGATCAGGTCTTTTCCACGGATCTCTTCGACAAATCTTCCTTTATGACAGGAGTCATCCTTTATGAGGTGATCGCTTTTTATAATAAAAAATACCTTTACCTGGAAGATCATCTTCACAGGCTTGAATCCTCATCCAGCCTTGCCGGTTTGCCACTGTGGATACCCATCGGCGAGGTTCGCTACAGGTTACTGAAACTTTTGGAGATCAATGATGTAGAAGAAGGCAGTATCAACCTGGTCTTTAATTACTCGAATGATCCTGTGACGTTTATCACGTACATCAATAAGCCGCATAATCCTTCCGCGGAGCACTATATTCATGGAATTAAAACGCAGTTGCATTTTGACATACGCACCACACCGAACATTAAGTTCTTTTTGCAGGATTTCAGGGAAAGGGCAGGGAAGGTGATCAGGGAGAACAACCTTTGGGAAGTCATCCTGGTGGATAAAGACGATTATATAACCGAAGCCAGCCGCTCCAATGTTTTCATGATCAAAGACAATGAGGTGATTACGGCTCCGGTTGAACTTGTACTGCCAGGTGTGACACGCAAGCATATCCTGGAATTATGCCATGAAATGGAGATGCCAGTTAAGGAAAGATGCGTCAGGTATGAGGAATTAAAGGAGATGGATGCTGTTTTTCTTACTGGAACAACCTCAAAAGTGCTACCTGTCAGGTACGTTGGAAATTGGGAATTCAATCCGGTGCATCCTCTTCTTGTTAGAATCAGGGAAGCCTACGAAAAAGAAATCGCCAGACATATTGGCATCCAATAGTAAGCGAGACTGTGTTTGAAATTCAGTTAACCACGGAGATCACGGAGATGTACGGAGTACACGGAGTTATAAATCCCTATTTTCAGTCCTCTGTGTTCTCCGTGCTTTCCTCCGTGCGCCTCCGTGGTTAAATTTAAAGCATCACTTTGATACAGTATCGATATAAATGACTAAATCTACACTCTTTTCAATACCACTGCTGTCCGGTTGGTAATATAGATCTTCAGCCGGTTCACATTCCATATCCCGTCAAAATAGGAAAAGTGTTCCACATTTTCATCGATCCTTCCGTGCCCTCCGAACAGTACATTGTCTGAGTTCAGAATGACCTTATATTTCCCTGGCTCCGGAACAGAGAAGATATAATCCGTGAGGGAGTGGGAGGGATGCCAGTTAAAGACAAAGATCAGCCCGTTCCGTTCAAAGACAATGGTCTTGTTTGCCTCGTCCATGTTGAGCTGCCGTGCGAATTCCCAGTTCAGGACATGGTTTTCCCGGATGATCCGGATCATTTCCTGGTCGAAGCGGGCCAGGAAATGGTATTTCAGGTTCTCATCGTCGACCAGCGACCATTGCCTGCGCGCGTACTTGTAGCTCCAGCCGTTCCCTTCCCTGGGAAAATCGATCCATTCAGGGTGCCCGAACTCATTTCCCATGAAATTCAGATAGGCCTGGCCTCCCAGGGCGATCGTAAACAAGCGGATCATTTTGTGGAGGGCCATACCCCTGTCGACCACCAGGTCCGGGTCATCCTTATGCATGTGCCAGTACATTTCCTTGTCCATCAGCCAGAAGGCCAGTGTCTTGTCGCCTACCAGCGCCTGGTCGTGCGACTCAGCATAGGATACGGTTTTAACACCCGGAACCCTGTCGTTGAGCACACTCCACATCTCATGGATGCTCCAGTCTTCATCCCTTTTTTCTTTCAGATACCTGATCCAGAAATCGGGGATGCCCATGCCCAGCCGGTAATCAAAGCCGATACCCCCGTCGGGGATCGGCTTGCACAGTCCGGGCATGCCCGTGACATCCTCGGCGATGACCACAGCATGTGGATTGATCGTGTGGATCAGCTGGTTGGCCAGCTGCAGGTAGGTGATTGCATCCCATTCCACACCTTCGTTGAAATATTTGTCGCGGCTGTCGATCACGTCGTTGCCGTGATGGAAGTACATCATGGAGCCCACCCCGTCGAACCGGAATCCGTCGAAATGGAACTCCTTCATCCAGTATTTTACGTTGGACAGCAGGAACTGCAGCACTTCCCATTTTCCATAATCGAAGAGTTTTGAGTCCCATCCCGGATGTTCCCCGCGTCCGCCCGGATGAAAATACTGGTGATCGGAGCCGTCAAATTCGTTGAGTCCTTCGTTGAGGTTCTTTACGGTATGCGAATGGACGATATCCATGATCACGGCAAGTCCCATCTGATGGGCGGTCTTGACGAGGTTCTTCAGATCCTCCGGCGTGCCGAAACGGGATGAAGGTGCAAAGAAGTTTGAGACATGGTACCCAAACGATCCGTAATAGGGGTGCTCCTGTATCGCCATCATCTGGATGGCGTTGTAACCTGCTTTTTTAATGCGTGGAAGGATACGGGATGTGAACTCATGATAGGAGCCGATGCCTTCGTGTTCCTGAGCCATACCCATGTGACATTCATAGATCAGTAATTCTTTCAGTTCACCCAGCGAAAAACGGTCGTTTTCCCAGTTGAATTTTCCGGGGAGCCACACCTGTCCGGAGAAGTCCTTAGTCTGGTCATCCTGAACCACCCGCCGGATGTAGGCAGGGATCCGGTCGCGGACCTGATTACCCCCCCCCACCACCACTTTGATCCTGCTTCCGTGAATGAATGAATGCTTGTAGATATCACCGTCGATAAATAGTTCCCATACACCGTTACCGACTGGAGTAAGCGGATGCGCGTAGGGATTCCAGTTGTTGAAGTCGCCTTTTAAAAAAAGGGCCTTGGCTTTCGGCGCCCATTCCCTGTACACCCATCCTTTCCTGACTGGATCGCTGCTAATTCCAAAGTGCTGATATGCATTAGCGAAGGCGGAGAGGCTTCCGGCATATCTTTCGATATACCCGAGGCGTTCCTTGTAACGTTGATACCGGGCAAATACATCCCCGGCGGCTGGAAGCAGCCAGGGATCATCTTTTACGATTTTCAGGATGCGAAATTTTTCGGGTATCATACCTTTGTGGTTAATAATTGGGGACAAAGGTAGTTCATTGTTTCATTGTTCAATTGTTCGATTGTTAAATTGTTAAATAGTTAAATAGATTGATAATGAGGATCTTATCTGGCAATCAGGCGATACCCGCTGCCATGGATATTCTCAATCTCGATCATGGGATCATCCTGAAAGTATTTCCGTAGCCTTGTGATATAGACATCCATGGAGCGGGTCGTGAAGTAGGTGTCGTTGCCCCAGATGGTTTTAAGTGCCGTTTCACGCGACAGAACGTTGTTCATGTGAAGACAGAGCAGGTGCAGGAGATCCGCTTCTTTGGGGGAGAGTGTTTTTTGATTTTTCCCGAGTATCAGGCAACGGGTCGTATACTGAAATTGAAAGGTGCCAATTTGAAAAAAGGGTGGATCTTCCAGTAAGGTTGATTTCCCCGGATTTCTTTTTAGTACTGCCTGTATCTTGTATAACAAAACCTCTGAATCGAAAGGTTTTTTAATGTAATCATCAGCACCGATCCTGTATCCTTCAACCTCATCCTGTTTAAGTGTTTTTGCTGTAAGAAAGATCACCGGCAATGCTGGTTCGGTCTTCTTTATATGCCTGGCAATGGAGAACCCATCGATATGCGGCAGCATGACATCCAGGATGCAGATATCGAAAACCGTTTTCCGAAAATCGGCGATGGCGCGTGCGCCATCCATCTCCCAATGCACTTCGTAATTGTGCATTTCCAGATACAGCTTCAACACCGATCCGAAATTTTCGTCATCCTCTACCAGAAATATTTTCGCTACCATGCTACAATACTTGTACCCCTATGGGGTAGTGGAATTGTTTATGATTGTCAACCGTCAACCGTCAACCGCCCCCGGCAACCACACCGTAAACCTGCTTCCCTTGCCAACTTCACTATCGACTGTTATTTCGCCCCTGTGGAGAAGCACGATCGCTTTAACATAGCTCAGCCCCAGGCCAAAGCCTTTGACGTTATGAACATTCCCTGTTGCCTGGCGGTAGAATTTATCAAATATCTTACTTTTTTCGACCGGAGTAAGTCCTATCCCTTTATCTTCCACTGAAATGCTGATGCCTCCCTTTGTATTCCAGGTAGTTATCCTGATCTCAGGCTTGTCCTGCGAATACTTGATGGCATTGTCCAGCAGGTTGTAGATCAGGTTAGTGAAATGAATCCGATCGGTTTGGAGCCATCGATGTTCAGCATGAAGCTCCGAATGAAGGGTCCCGCTGAGCTTTTCAACCTGAAGGCTGATATGGGTCACGGATTGTTTTATGAGTTCATGAATATCAAGTAACTCGAAATGAAGCGCGAAATCCTTTTTATCCAGGAGGGCCATCTGCAGCACATTTTCCACCTGGTTGTTCATGCGTTTGTTCTCCTGCCGGATAATCCCAAGAAAATAATTCACCCTGCTTTTGTCAGACAAAACATGGTCATCGGAAATGGCGTCCGCTGCAAGTGATATGGTAGCGATTGGAGTCTTGAACTCATGGGTCATATTATTAATGAAATCAGATTTTATGTCCGAGATCTTTTTTTGTTTCAGGATAAAGGATACTGTCATCCCAAAAGTGACAATTATGAACAGTGTGAGCAGGGCTGAGCTGGCAAGAAGCCATAACACCGAACGCAGCAGTTGTGCCCTTTTATCGGGAAATTTAAGCGCCAGAAAGGTAGCAGGGGCAAAGGCATCGTTGGGGAACAGGTTCACTTTATACGCAGAATGCCTGTCCGACAAATGAAAAGATTCGCTGTGAACAGGTAGGGTCATGTTGTCTGTACCGGTGAAGACCCCAAACTCAAAAGGAAGTGTAATCCCCTGGTTTTGAAGCTCCAGCCGGAGCAGGTCCTGAGTCTGGGATAGTTGGATCCTTTTATTCAATGGAACAGGGTCGGTGGTTACCTCGATCACCATCTTCTCAAAGACCTTTTCGAGGGATTCCTTTTTCGTTTTTATTTTCCTGACCTGCTGGTTAACGACAATGTAGAGTGAATCGTCGTTTCCATTCTGCCGGGTGATAAAAATCATTTCGTCATCATGCCCTTCATTCAGTGTGTCAATCCGCATGAAAACTTTCTCATCCCCATTGTAAACCAGCGCTTTATTCCTGGAGGCGCTGTCAGTCCATTTAATAGTATATGCATGCTTGTCCTCGTCGGACGTTGAAATTGCAACGAATCCGGGACCAGCGGGCAACGATCTGTCCTGGAGTGAATCAATGGATATCCTGTGCACATTGATTTGAGAACCAATGGAGTCTTCCCAGAAAAGCTGGGCTGAATCCTCACCCGGATTTTTAAATTTATTGCTGATGATCCTGTAATTATCCTTGATCTCCAGAGCACTGGCGGTAGCCTGAAGAGCACGGTTGACACTGTTGTCGAACAGCTCTTCTTTAACCCTGATGGCATTCCTGATCCAGAATAACTGGATGAGAATGATTCCGGTAAGGGATATTACCAGTGATACGATCACGATGATGAGCAATTTCCGGTTCACACTTCAAAAATACAGAAACTTCCTTCCTTAAAGATAACTTTAACCTTCCTTTAACCTTTTTTAACTATCGTTAATGTTTGGCTATGAAAGAGTTGTATAGCTTTGTGGTCACAAGCCCCACCCCCAACCCCTCCCCATTTAGGTAGTGCAGGTGAGTGGCAACCATTTAACAATTTAATAATTAACAATTTGCATCCATGAAACTACTATCACGAGTACATTTTTTAACCGTAGCACTGACCATGCTGGTATGCGGAGTCTTTATCCAGCAAACCGCTTATTCCCAGGAAGTTAAGCCGGAGAAGAAAATCCGTGTCAAGGTGATCACCGTTAAAGATGGCGAAGAGAGCACCTTTGACACAACTTTCAATGGAGAGGATTTTGATAATGAGGCATTGAAAAAGGAAATGAAGGAAAAGTACGGGATTGAGATGGAGGATCTTGAGGGAGAAGTGGGAGTGAAGGTAAAGGTTGACAGCGAAAAAGCGGATGCGGTCGGGATTGAAACCGGAAAAGAAGCAAAGAAAGTAGTCGTTATTAAGGAAGTGAACAGGGATTCAGATGAGGAATTGATCTGGGAAGAAATAGGAAAAGAGCCGGATTCCACCGACAGGGCTGAAAAGATCTACATTATCAATAAGGACGGGGAGAAATTCACCATTAAAGAAGGCGGAGATGATGAAAAAGTATTACGGATCATTACGGAAGAAGGGGAGTCGAAGGTGATCGAGGAAGGAGATGGCAAGAAAGTGATCCTGATCACTGAAGAAGGGGAAACGAAGATCATTAAAGATAAAGACGGTGAAAAAGTGATCATGATTAAGGTCGATGATGAACAGTGTGACAAGAGTAAAAAGGACAAGAAGGTCAAGGAAGAGATCATCAAGGTCATCGTGATAACTGATGATGATGATGACATACCTGAGCCGGATAAGAAATAATATTCCGCGATCATCCGCGTTATCCGTGTCATCCATATTCTATACAAACCTGTTGCTGGAGTGCGTGAGTGATGACTAATATCATTACCATTGGTGATCTGCATGGCTCGCCCGTCTGGAAGCAGATCCGGACGGATGAATGGGACTGGGTGGTCTTTATCGGGGACTACGTTGATTCTGGGGATTTTACCCCCCAGGATATTATCGCTAACCTGGAGGAGATCATCGAACTGAAAAAGCAGCAACCGGACAGGATCGTCCTGTTGATGGGAAATCATGACCTTGCCTATTTTTACGGAGGACACGAGCGGCACTACTGTTCCGGTTACAGGTTGAGTATGCTATCGCGGCTCTTTTCCATTTTTACCTCCAACCGCGGACTTTTTCAGGCAGCCTTCCAGGTTGGTAATCACCTGTGGACGCATGCCGGGGTTGTGCAGCGCTGGTATGATACGTATATCCGTGAACAGGTTCTTCCCGGGGATAACGATCTTGCAGCTACCCTGAACCGTCTTTTCAGGGACTACTATCAGCCCCTGTATCATGCCAGCGTGATCAGGGGTGGATTGCACGAGGATGGCGGCATTTTCTGGGCGCACAATGCAGAGACCAGCGATGATCCGCTGAGAGGATATCATCAGATCGTGGGGCACACCAGGACGCGATCGGGAATCCGCGTGACAGGCAATCCTCTGAACAACACTTCTGTTACGTATGTGGATTGTCTGGAGACGAGTGAGGAGTTTTATAAGCTGTCGTTGCCAATTGATGATTAAACCGATGGCAGTTGTCCACCGGATCTGCCTATCCCCACCGCTCCCCCTTAATAAACCTCCTCCTCAGATAGCGGAACAGAAAATCCTTATACCCGTATTTGTACTGCGACACCATTTCTTCCACATAAAACAGCGCAAACGACCGGTGGCGACGGATGAAATGCATGAAGTGCTTTAAAACCAGCGGATGGTACAGGATCTTCTTCAAAAAGTTGGCATCCCTGATATTTTTCCTGATGGTTCTGACTTTTTGCAAGTAATCATCCAGGTACTTTTCGTTCCCATTCCGAATGGCCTCTTGCACGGATTCAGCGGCTATTTTCCCCGATAATAGGGCATAATAGATTCCTTCCCCCGTTACCGGATCGGTAAAACCTGCTGCATCACCAACCAGTAACACATTCTGTCGCAGCTTTTTCAGAGCGACCTTTCGTCCCGACGGGATCAACGCTCCACGGATGGAATGCATATCCTTCTTGATGATATCCCTGAAAAAAGAACCCGAAATCCGGTCTCCCTTCGTTTCCTCCAGCGTCCCGACCGTAGAATGATCCTTCTTGGGGAAGTCCCATCCATAACCGCTCCTGACATGACCAAAGTAGATCGTTACCGTCTTTTCTGCTGAAACTTTGTCAGCAGTTCCCTCAACACAGAATGAATGATCCGGATCAATGGAATGTAGCCTTGCCAGCAGACTCCGGCACCCATACGCCCCAATCAGCACTTCATAATGGTAGGTTCCGGTATCTAAATGAATGGTTCTGGACCCGGGATCGATCTGATGCGCACGAATCGTCTCATTTTCGAAAACCGTTCCCCCCAGATTCCGGTAAAGTTTTATCAGGCTATCATCCAATAGCGTTCGTTCCGTCAGGTACAGCGGTATCCTTGTGCTGAAATGTATGATCGGTTCGTTCTGATAATAGAACGCTACGGAATTTGTTTCCTCAACCACATACTCCTCTGGCTTGATCTCCGGGCAATGATGCTGGATCATGTCCACTGTCTTTTTGGTCAGCAGCCCGCCACACAGCTTGTCCCTTGGAAACGCTGCCTTATCAAAGATGCACGTGCTGATCCCCGCCCGCTGCAGCCCGATCCCGCACATCGCCCCCGCCGGCCCCCCTCCAATAATAATGACAGCATACTTAATCATTACTCAGATAAAACTCCGGAAATCCGAATGTAATTTGTAGTTTGGAATTTATTTGGATCTTGGACCTTGGAATTTGGAATTTTCAAATGACACATTTGACTCCCCCTCGATCCATCTCCGCCACGCAGATATTACAGTGGTTACATTCCGACGTTTTTACTATCCCGTCCCTGACCTTCAGCAGGAAATCCGGATCGTGGATCACCGCCCGCGCCAGCGCCATCATGTCAAATCCGGCATCCATGGCCCGCTCAATACCCTCCCTTGAACAGACTCCCCCCAGGTATACCAGCGGCATGCTCACCGCTTCACGAATCTTTTGCGCCAGCGGCAGGAAAAAGTTCTCCTCAAAAGCATACCTGCGCATGATGATCCTGCCGAACATCACCATGGCCAGCTTTTGCGCCATATCCTTCTCGGCTTTTGCCATCTCCCATAAGGGCACTTTCCCCCGCATCAGATAAAAGGGCGTTAGACTCGTGAACCCGCCGCTCAGCACCAGCGCATCCACACCCGCCTTCTCCAGCGCTTTCGCAACTTCCACTGAATCGCGGATCGTCAGCCCACCTCTGAAACCATCCTCCAGGTTGATCTTGCAGAAGACAGGGTAATCCTCTCCTACGGCCTGCCGGACAGCTTCCAGCACCTCAAGCGGAAAACGCAACCGGTTGGTCACAGAACCGCCATACCCATCTGTTCGCCTGTTGATGCGCGGACTGAGGAACTGACTCAGCAGGTATCCATGCCCCATGTGGAGCTCCACTGCATCAAAGCCCTCTTTTTTGCCAAAGGTGGCAGAATCCGCGAAATTTTTCGCCAATCCGTGCATCTCGTCCTGTGTCATACTGCGCGACAGGATAATGCCCCCCAGGATCCCGTAAAGGTTGATCCGGGCACTGGGCCCAAGGGATCTCTTGAACCGGAGATCCTGGTTCTTGGTAAAATAACCGCAATGCGTGAGCTGCAGCATGCACCTGCCACCCTCCGCATGGACCGCATCCGCCAGGGTGTGTAAATGCACAGCTCCACTGCCGTCGATTAATAATTGTTGCCTGTTGGTGCGGCCTTCGGGACTCACAGCGCCGTATGCAACGGTCGTCATCCCTATGCCTCCATGCGCCAGCCTGCGGTGATGCTCGATCAGCTGCGGCGTAGGATGCCCTTCGTCGGTCATCCCTTCATACGTGGCTGACTTGATGAAGCGGTTCCGAAGCTCCAGCCCCCTGATGCGGATCGGCGTATATGCTTTTTCGAATGAATTACCCGACATTGTTTAAAATATGTCCGGCAAAATTAAGGGATTTGACTGAATTCAGTGGTTTCAAGTTGCAAGTTACAGGTTAATACCTGCAACCTGTAACCTGATACCTGCAACCTGAAACCTGATACCTGCAACCTGAAACCTGATACCTGCAACCTGAAACCTGCAACCTCTAAGAGCATCCATCCACTTTAAACATATTTTATTTATTTTTGTTTAAACATCAGCTCAGCTGGCAATCCATCATTCTCATGAGAAATCCTGCAACGGTTTTTGTGATCCTGATAGCATCTTTCCTTCTTCCATATGCCGTTTTCAGCCAGAACGACACTCAGGAAAAAGTAAAATCCCTGAAATATGCGGAGAACTCTCTCTTTACCGCCCATGACCTGGTAGAATTACACCTCATAACGGATTTCAGGGAAATGTTCAAAGAGATAAAAGATAATGCCGACACGGTTTTTCATGACGGAACCGCTATCTATAAACGACCAGACGGCTCCTGGGACACACTAGCGGTTGAAATCAGGCCAAGGGGAAACTACCGCCGCGATCCCTCACATTGCGTTTTTCCACCGCTGTCCGTAAAATTTGATAAAAAGGAATCCAGATCAACCCCATTTGAAGATCTGAAGCGCCTGAAACTGGTCACACACTGCAGCAATACGGAAAAGATATTTGAACAGTACGTCTTACGTGAATACCTGGTGTACAGGATCTTCAATGTGCTGACCGATACCAGTCTGAGGGTCCGTCTGGCCAGGATCACCTATATTGACCCGGAAAACAAAATGGATACGCTACAGCGGTTTGCTTTTTTTATTGAAAACGACAACCAGATGGCTGAACGGATAGGAGGGAAGATCATCGAAACAAAAAATATACATCAGGACAGAACAGATCAGCACCACACGGATCTTTTGGAAGTTTTTATGTACATGGTGGGTAATCCCGATTGGTCAGTCTCGGTTCAGCACAATGTGAAGATCGTCCAGACCAATCCTTTCCTTGAGCCCATTGCAATTCCCTATGATTTTGATTATTGTGGACTTGTCAATACCTCCTATGCAGCACCTGCCGATGAACTGAACATCGCTTCCGTGACCCAGAGGGTGTTCCTGGGCTTTTGCCGTACCAAGGAAGAATTCGATGCATGCTTCGACCTGTTCAGATCAAAAAAAGAAGAAATATATGCTTTGTACAAGGGACTTCCTTATCTGGACGAACGCAGCCTGAACTGGTCCCTGCGCTATCTCGATAAGTTCTATGAAATCATCAACGATCCTAAAATGGTGCAGAAAGAATTCCTGAAAACCTGCTGGCCGGCACGGTAATCGGTTGGCGGTTGACAGTCAGCAGTCGACAATCAGTATGAATAGAAAAAATTCAATTACCCCGTAGGGGTGCAAGTATTGTAGTCCGGTAGAAAATTATGTCGTTGCTAATGCCCAAATCAATCATAGTAATATTATCCGTTTTATTCGGAGCATCCGCATTTGGCCAATCCGATGACCTGGAGAAATCGCTTTTTAAAGCCATCCGCGATGGGGATACAACAGCCGTTAAGTCCATGATCTCTACTGGACTGGACATCAACGGGTACTATGGTAAAAATGCCAACAGAACCCTGCTGAACACGGCGATTGATGCAGAAAAGTACGAGATGGTCCGCTTGCTCGTCAGGCATGGAGCCGACATCGAAAAACCTTCGGATGATATTACTCCATTGATGGAGGCCGCAATTAATAACAATCTATTGATATCCAGGTATTTGCTTGATCGGGGTGCCAGCGTTGATCCTGTGGACCGCATGGGCAATACGGCCCTGTTCTACGCGGCTAAGTACGGAACCCTCCGGTTGAACAGGCTGCTGGTGCAGAGAGGCTCAGATGTATCCCACAGGAATCACCGCAGATGGATGCCTCACGATATGGCTTTTTCCAGCAATAAGGATACGATCGTCCACTACCTCAGGACCATGGTAGTGAAAAAGGACTCGGCATACCGGGTGCCTGGCTATAAGGACGGACCTCATGTGATATGGGACAACCATACACAGATATTTATTATTTACCTGCAAAGAGACAGTTCTTCCAATCAAACCCTTATGGTAGACCATATGATGGATATGAAGGATAGTGTGCTGCATTTTAAAGGATTCATGTTCGACACATCCAGCTATACGATCTACCGGGATCCTGTTCATTACCCGCATGAATTTGATCATGTGGAAAAGATCTTTGTCGTTGGCGATATTCACGGGCAATATGACTCCCTGGCCAGAGTGCTCCAAGTTAACAATGTGATCGATGAGGACCTGAACTGGTCATGGGGAACCGGACATCTTGTGTTTACAGGCGATATCTTCGATCGTGGCGATCAGGTGACCGAGTGTTTATGGCTGATCTATAAATTGGAACGACAGGCACTCAACGCTGGTGGCTGCGTACATTATATCCTTGGTAATCATGAGCTGATGACCCTGTCCGATGAACTGGCCTATCAACCGGAGAAAAACAATTTCTTCAGCTATTATTTTGATATTGCTTATTCACAGTTCTTTACACCATATACTGTGCTGGGACAATGGTTGCGTTCGAAAAAGACCATGCTCAGGATCAATGACATACTGTTCACACATGGAGGAATTTCATCCCAGGTGATAGCCAAGCATCTGAATATCGATTCAGTAAACCATATGGTAAGGAAATACCTGAACCTGGAGTACGATAAAAAGAACAGCGAAACCCTCAACCTGCTTCTGTTTACCTATGGACCCTTCTGGTACAGGGGATATTTCAGGAATGGGCATCTGCCTCCGGAAACCACTCAGGAACAAATCGACCGTGTACTCGACTTTTATAAGGTATCCCACATGGTCATAGGGCACACCGATGTGCCTTTTATCGCTCCCATGTACAATGGTAAAGTTTTTCCTATTGATATTCCTTTCCATGACCCTGAATATCATCAACAATGCCTGCTGATCGAGGGGGAACATTTCTACCGTGTGTATCTTGACGGTAAGAAAGTACTCTTGAAATAAGAATATATTCCGTTGTTCGATGGTTCTATTGTCAAACTGTCAAATTGTTAAATTACCGTTAAACAACTGATCAGTTGACTTTACCTAACTCAATTTCATACCTTTACAGAAATTTTAATCACTAAACCCATGAAAGCACTGCGCATCGTTACTCTTATCTTATTGATCCTTATTGCAGCTTTTTTGCTGATAGCTGCATTTCTTCCGAAAAAAGCCTTCATTGAGGAATCAATGGTCATCAATGCCCCGCAGAAACTGATCTTCCAGGAGGTGAACAACTATGGCAACTGGGCCTGGTGGTCTCCGTTTCAACAACTGGATACTACGATGGTGGTCACACTGCAGGGTCCGAAATCCGGAGTCGGTGCCATTATGAAATGGACGAGCAAAAGTGGCAGTGGCAGCCAGAGAATCCTTGAAAGCACACCCGACTCTTTCATCTCCAATGAACTGAAATTGATGGAGGATGATCCGAATGCAGCCCTCAGCGACTGGAAGTTTGAACCGTCGGGGAGTGGTACACTCGTGTCATGGAATGTTTCCATGGAGCATCTGAAATATCCCATTGAAAGATATATGGGATTGATTATGAACAAAATGATGAGATCTGTTTTTCAAAAGGGCCTGACCAATCTGAAAACCATTTGTGAATCCCTGCCCATGTTGGAGGGTCTGGACATGCTGACCATTGAAGCACAGCCTGCACTTTCTATAAAAGATTCTGCAATGGTCACTGAACTTGGGCCCAGTATGGATGAGGCATACGGTAAAATAATGGATTTCATGTCCCGGAATAATATCCAGATGGCTGGCTCTCCATTTACCATATATTATTCCTGGGATTTCAACCGGCCTTTCCTTTTCGAAGCAGGCATTCCCATACAATCGCAGGTTGCGGGTGAGGGTGAGATCATGGCAACAGAAATCGCTGCAGGTGAGGTAGTCTGTGCCCCCTATTATGGGTCTTATGGAGGCACTGGGACCGTACACGAGAAGATCCAGCTGTATCTTGCTGCCAAACATGTTCAGTATATTGGGTCTCCGTGGGAAGTGTATGTGACCGATCCTATGGCTGAACCCGACACATCCAAATGGCTGACCATGATCTACTACAGAATTAATTAGAATGATGAATTGTTTCCGGGATCAAAATTTCACTTGACTTCCCTGTTTTATTTCCATATCTTTACACTCAAAATGCCATTGACGGAACTTTTACTTTTCGGATAATTAACCCGTGATTATTTATTTACAGCAAATACCCAGTTTATGATGGCAACCACATTACGACTTTCCCTGACCAATTTCGATTCCAATGAAAATTTATCCCTGTACGAAGAGCTGCTGTCAGAAGAGATCATGTGGCTTTTCAACAGAAAATATCCACTGGAGGTCCTATTTATTCCGTATGCGTATGACGGAGGTTTTTACAATACCTACATTCAGAAGGTCCGAACCATATTCGGTAAGTTTGGAATTCAGGTAAAGCTGCTGACGGCCGGTAATCCAGGTGACCTTATCAATGCTGCAAGTGCCATTATCGTGGGAGGAGGAAGCCTGTCAAAGCTGCTTGCAGGCACTGTGAATCATTTTGATATCCTGAGATACAAGATTCAAAAAGGGACGCCCTATCTTGGATGGAATGAGGGTAGCGTGCTGGTATCACCGTATTATGTTATCCCTCCGCTGATGCCTGTCAGTTCAACCTGCCTCGGTGTGATTCCAAAGCAGATTTATTGTCATTACCAGGACACATCGCAGAACAGGGTGGAAATCAATAATTTTTTCGTTAATCATGCGAACGACGAAGTTCCTGTAACCGAAGTGATCTGCCTGAAAAACAGGCCGGGAGGCAGTGGTATCCGACTGGAAGATGATGGGGCAGGACTGCTTTTAAATGTCATTCCCGGCTCGGACCCTCCTACGATATTCGTTTATCAGAATGGGACCATGAATGTGCTTTAACATATGCCGGATGTATCTGAGATTCTTCCCTGCTTTTCTACTGATGGTGCTTACCTCTCTTGCATCCAGCGCTCAGGATGAGAAGCCGGAAGATGAGATGCTTACCAGGGCTTATGCACTGTTTGAACAGCAGGATTTTTCAGAAGCCATTGATCTGTTTCAACAATGTATAGATAAAGAAAAGCTATCCCCCTCACCCGATAAGGATAAAATCTCCGGATGCCTCAACGATATCGGGACCTGCTATCACAAAATGAACGATTTTCAGGAAGCCATCCGGTGGTATCATCAGGCTCTCCAGGTAGACCGCGAGCTGGGAAACATTGATAATATCTCAACGCGGTACAGCAACCTGGGATTCGCTTACAGGAAACTCGGTGTGTGGGATAGTGCCCTGATTTACTACAACAGGGCGCTATCCCTTGATCTTGAGATAGGCGATGGGGCGCTGATCGCCAAAACACTGAACAACCTCGGCTCTCTGTACCATCAGATGGCTAAATACGATAGCACCATACACTACTTCCAACGCTCCCTTGAGATCAAAAAAAATATCGGGGACTCATCGGGAATGGCGGTGACTCTTAATAATATCGGCCTGGTCTACAATGCATGGCAAAAATATGACAAGGCCATCGAGTATTTTCAGGAGGCCCTTCATATTGACAGTCTGCTGGGTTATGACAGGGACTTTACCACACGGTTCAATAACATTGGCACTTCCTATCATCTGAAAGGGGATTATGATAAAGCGATCGAGTATTTCACGAAAGCACTCAAAATTGGACTGGATAGTAAAAATCCGGGTGTTGTGGCAAATCTTTACAATAATCTGGGCATGATCTATCTTAAGAAAAAAGAGTATAATCGTTCACGGGAATACCTCAACAAGGCGCTGGAAAGTTACCACAGATCAGGCCAGAAAGCTGAGGTCGCTGCAGTTCTGGCCAACCTTGCCAAAATTGATCTGGTCCTGGGAAATTACAATCAGTCTCTTGGTTATCTCTCACAAAGTACAGAAATAGCAGAAAATTTTGATCTTTTGGATCTGAACAAGGATAACTATCTGACGTTTTCTGAAATATACGCTTCCATGGGGAATTACTCCGAAGCACTGCGGTATTATAAGAAGCATATTGCTTTAAAGGATACGCTGTATTCTGAAGCCATCCACAAGCAGATCAACGATTTTGAGATCAAATATGAATCAGAAAAGAAGGATAAGGAAATCAAGTTATTAAAACAGAAGGAAGAGATCCAGAACCTGACAATCAAAAAACAGCGCATCCTCAGGAATTCACTTTACGGAGGAATCACCTTCTCCGTACTGCTGGCAGTTGTGATCCTGATGAGCCTGAACAGACGCAGGAGGGATAACCGGATCATCGCCTCTGAAAAGGCTAAAACAGATAAACTGCTGCTGAACGTTTTGCCTGCCAGCATCGCCTCGGACCTCAAGGAAAGAGGCAGCACAGAGCCAAAACTTTTTGAGAATGTGACTGTCTGTTTCACAGATATGGTAGGATTTACAGAAAAATCGACCAAACTACAACCAAAAGTACTTATCGAGGAATTGAATGCCATTTTCACTGCTTTTGATAACATTATTGAAAAAAATGATTGTGAACGGATCAAGACCATCGGAGATTCATACATGTCGCTCTGTGGCTTACCTGAACCTGATCCCAATCATGCGGAAAAGATGATCCGGACGGCAGTCGAAATGGTTCAGTATATAGAGAAAAGAAATCTTGAATCCTCTGTTGAATGGCAGATAAGGATTGGGATTCATTCCGGAGATGTCATTGCAGGTGTTGTGGGCATTAAAAAATACATCTATGACGTCTTCGGAGATACCATCAATACCGCGTCAAGGATGGAAACTTCCAGCGCCCCCATGCGGATCAATGTTTCCGAAATCACCTACCAGCTGCTCAAAGATAAATTTAAATTTGAGGAAAGGGGAGAGGTTCAGGTGAAAGGAAAAGGAGTGATGAAAATGTACTTCATTAAAGCATAAAAGAGCTACTGGTCACCCTTCAGTAAATACTGTCAAAGCTTACCGGCCAGATTTCTGACAGGCCGGAAATCATTTCTTATAATTTCCCATTTTTCTGGATATTTTTCAAAAAGATCAATGATCTTTTTCTTGTGTTTATCCAGTGCATCGGTGATTGCTGCAGCAGAAATTGGACGGTCACAAAGTTCTCCGACATTTTTCCCGGTTAATTTCTTCTTAAGCATAACAACTTCTTTTGCAGCTGTTTCAAGCCTGTCAAGTAAATAAATAGTTTTGGTATAACGATCCTCCGGATAGGAGTATTGCTCTTCCTTTCGCTGCTCGGGAACATATGTTTCGGCATTCAGATGCCAGTCGTGGATGTAAGTCAATCCTGCTGCAGCATCCTTCTCTAGATATTCAGCAAACATCACCGCTTTCCTGATGATCGTCCTCAGGTATTTGATCTCCCCAGCGTACTTCTGGATCTTACCAATGGCCGATTCATGAAACCTGTACCTGCGGCCGGAATCGGACTGGAACTCATCGAGATAATTCTGACAGAGATCCACCAGGCTCTGACCGTAATATTGACGCGTCCTGGAAAGCTCTTCACTTGACTGGATCAGGGACGAAATGACGGATTTTGTCGACTCAACGATGCTTTGTGCGGCAACCGCATCTGTTTCAAGGATACGTGTGCACGTCAGAATAAAATGGTAGGTGAGATACCCAATGATGCTTTTATAATCGGTCGAAAGGGAGCGTGAATTCAGATTGATCCCGAACATGTTCATCGATTCCTGGAAGTAGAGGAACATAATATCCTGTAAACCATCATATTTGTTAGGAAAACGAAGTACCAGGACGGTCTTGTGCTGTTCATCGAAGATCTCCACCTGTTTGTTTTCAATTTCCTTCAGGTCGTAGGGGAGTTCCTGCCGGGTGAGCCATGCAGTAGGGGATTTGCTGTTGCGGGATTTCTGAATGAGTACTTTGTTCTCTCCAAGAGATACCGTGTCGATCTGCCCGGGATTCATGCGCGGTATTGCACAAACGGAAACAAGATCCTTAGCTTGCCTGTCATAATACACGACAACGATCCTTTCAATACCAGGAAAGAAATGATGGGCATTTTCCAGTAAACGGATAAATGGATTCTTCAAAAAAGCAAGTTCCTGAAGCATGAGTTGAATCGTTTGACCTGCAAAATTAATTCATACATAATGGAAAATCAAGCTTTTTAAGTAAAATTATTAAGTTAACTTAAAAATATGAATCTGATTTATAAAGTCGACTTAATAAGATGATTAAGTTTTTATACTTTGTTTAATTTCATTTGATGCATATAATGAATGACTTAATATTGTAATCTCATTTATATACGAAAATAATGATGTCATTTAGTTGATAATTTATTAAGTAACTGCTTAACAAATTGTGATCATGATTCCTGTGGAATTTTCATATTTAAGAGTGATCTTCGGGAAAACAGGGCAGGGGAGTTACTTTTCCAGGTTACCGCTGAAGTGCAGAGAGCTGTTGTCTTATCTGTCTGTACATTTCTTTATGGATAAGGAAGAACAAATGATCCCTTACGGGATTCGCCCTGCCATTATCTCCGCAGGAAATTCGGTTGAATGGATTTTCAAGTGTGACCCAGAGGCAGCTATATCCAGCACTGAAGAATTCGATATTTCAACAAATACTTTATTTAAATTATCCAACCTTTTAAAAATAAAGAATATAGTGAAATATTTTTATTTTACTATTTCTGCTGGAGAGGTCGAAATAAAAGATCCTGACAGGATCACAAATGTCTCTACCACAGATCCGCTGAACCACTGTTTAATGATAGCTGCGAAAAATCCTGATCGGATGATCTCTGGTTACAGTATACCTGATGCTGTCCGGATTCGGCATAGGAACGAGAGAAATGGACAAAACAGGAATCGTTCAAACCTATTTTTGAAGCGAAAACGAGTGAATCATTCTCTGTCTGATCTGTTGAAAAAAATTAACCGGTGGTTATATTTCCTTAACCATCATCATTTTGACCGGATCTCGCCGCCGGGATATCTGCACCATTTTTCTTATCATCACTGCACAGAGCAATCGGGCGTTGGGATTCGTGCAGGCCCTGGGAGAGAGACACTGAAGGATGGCAATTTAAAGGATGTATGGCAGTATGGCTTTTCTGCCCGTAGGGTAATCAGGGAAGGAATTATTGTACCAACGGTGATGGTCCAGTGCGCGCGGAACAAGATTAATGATCGTCCATACCAGGAAGGATAGGGTTGGCAGGCACCAGGTCAGCAACGCATATCCCGACCATTCCAGGATCTCCCCAAAGAAATTCGGGCAGGATATATAGCGGAAGAATCCTCCGTAAGGTATGGAATACCCTGTTCTGCCTCCTTTGCGAAGATCCAAAAGCACCTGATCGGAATGAATATTAATGACCATTCCTGCAATGAAAACCAGGACCCCGATGATGAATCGTGGATCGGAGAGCCAGGAGAGGGGATAGGCATGGGAAAGGAATCCGAACCAGTATCCGATGAGAAATCCATTTATCAGATTGAAGCAAACAGCCATCAGCATAACCGAGACCGGCATCTTTTTCCCTTTGGTTCTGATCCTTAACGGGAAAATGAACACGCGGTGAACATAATGAATCATGAAAAGGGCAAAGAAGATCCATGTCGTGATGGATTTAGGATTGGGCCCCAGCAGAAATAAGAGGGCAAATATCATCAATACCGGGGCTTCCATGAGTATCCATGCAATTCGGTTATTGATCAGTGGTCCCCATCCCTTTTTTGTATGTCTTCCGTAGGGTGCTGTTATGCTTAATGTTAAAGGGAAGGTGATTAGCCCGGCGATGATCCATCCGATCACGATAAGGTTGAAAGTGTGAAGTGAGATCATAATTTTAATGCGCTTATTTTAGTTTCCAGACTTCCTTCTGCCATTCATAGGTATCCACCAGTGTTTCTTTTAGCGGACGTGGAGTGTAATTCAGTTCTCCGGATGCTTTTTGATGACTTATCCTGGGATTACATTCCTTCAATATGGTAAGGGATTCATGGGTATACAGAGGATCTTTTGACCTCATCCAGGCGTAGAGAGAAATAAAGGGCAGGCCCAACCTGGCCAGGGCAGTGGGAACGATCACTTTAGGTGTTTTATGCGGTGTGATCTCCTGCACCAGAAGGGAAAGTTCCTTCAGGGTCATATAGGAACCTGGAAGGAGGTAATTTTCACCCTTTCTGCCCATCTCAATGGCATTGACGGCGGCCCGGACCACATCCCGTACGTCCACCCAGTCGTATCCGCCAGGGACCAGCATGGGCAGGCTTCCCTTGTAAATAAGCTCTAATGCCTGACCAAGAAAAGAAAGCCTGTAATCATGAGGACCGATAATGGCAGTAGGGCTCAGAATGACGGCATTAAGACCCGATGTACGGACATGTTCCTGTACCAGCCTGAGCCCGTCGGCTTTTGACTGGTCATAGGAACCATCTTTACCGGTGACCAGTGCCCTGGATTCATCCAGCTCTTCATTCAAGGGATAAGGTTCAAATGCATGGATGCTGCTGAAATGAACAAGCCGTGGCACTTTATTATCAAGGCATGCATGCACGACATTCCGTGTGCCCTCCACATTGGTTTTGTAAACCAGATCCCGGTGTTCTTTACTGATAGCGATCCTGGCTGCAAGGTGGATTACCACATCCACATCCTTGCATAATTCATGGACTGCTCCGGAGTCAAGAATATTTCCTCTCAATGGGATATAATCAATTCCCTCAAGGCCTTTTTTATCCTGGTGTATAAGCAGCTTCAGGCTGTGTTTCTGGTGGTTCAGTTCCCGTACCAGGGTAGAACCCACATGACCACTTGCTCCTGTAATGGCTATCCTCATGCGCTTTTTTTAAATTGGCCGGCAATTTACAAAAAAGGGATTAGAACTATCTTTGCCATCGAACATTTTCATGTGCTATTTTGTTTATTAAAGATAATACTGCACAATGCCAAAAGTTCATTTAGTTGTTTATATAATGTTTATAATGTACTCTTTTATAAGAGGATATGATGTTAAAGATGTAACGAATAATAATATTTTAAATACATATTATATGTCTGATAATAAGCTAGATACTATTACACTGGGTGCGGGGTGTTTTTGGTGCGTAGAAACGATCTTCGAGCAATTGAAAGGTGTTCAATCGGTACAATCCGGATACTCGGGTGGGATCGCTGAGAATCCCACCTATAAAGATGTCTGTACGGGAGAAACCGGTCATGCGGAAGTCTGTCAGATCGTCTTTGATCCGCTGATCATTCCATTTGAGGAAATTCTTGAGGTTTTCTGGAGCATTCATGATCCGACGACGATGAACCGGCAGGGTGCCGATGTTGGAACACAATACCGATCTGTCATATTTTACCACACTGATGAACAACGCAGGATAGCAGAAGCATCCAAAAAGAAATGGAATGAATCTGGAATCTTCACCAATCAGATCGTTACGGAAATACAACCATTTTCTAAATTCTACAACGCTGAGGATTATCATCAGGATTACTACAACCTCAATCAGAGTGCTCCTTACTGCAGTTTTATCATCTCACCCAAGGTTGAGAAGTTTCGGAAGAGCTTCAAAGAGTATCTCAAAAAGTGATTCGGCAGAATGAATCTAGATTTCCTATAATAGATATTATGTTAACCAGTGTGTGCAAAATAAAGGGGGAACTATCCCCCTTCAGCTAATTTTGACCGGCTTACTCATTATGCAATTTGGTATCCACATCTTTGAGCTTATCATACATTCCAAGACGGGCGTAAATTTCTTTCAGTGATACCAGCGCATTTTTGTCTTCCGGATTAAGAGATGCAGCTTTTTCAAGGTACGGGATTGCCTTGAGCAACATCTCATCAGCTCTCTGTTTTAAAGCGTCATAACCCTTATCCCCCAGCGGTAAAGCGTTGGCTTTTTCGATAATGGAAGCGACTTTATTCACATAGAGTGCCCCTAGGTTATAGTTGGCGTCGTAATAATTCTCGTCCAGGCGAATCGCATCCATATACGCCTTTTCAGCCATCCCGAATGATTCCTCCCTGACAGTCTCCTGCTTGGTGGTATCATCTGCAATGATATTGTACTGCACTCCTACTGCAAAATAAATGGTTGGATTATCCTGCGTTTTCTCCAGGGCAAGCTGAAGATCCTTTATGGCCATCTCTGAGTTGCCGTTAGCCAGGTAAAGGTTGGTTTCTGCAATGATGATATTGAAATCATCAGGAAACTTTTGTCTTCCTAATGCACAGACTTCCAATCCCTTGTCGAATTGTTTCAATCCTTTGTAAATATTGGCCATGGACGCATAGAGATTTGGTTCACCAAAGCCTGCATCGATCAGTGTCTGGTATAATTTCATGGCTACCAGGGTATCACCTCCGTATTCTGCGGAAATACCACCGTAATATGTTGATAATGTGTCAACTCCGCCATATCCTTCATTGATTTCCTTGGATGTCAGGAAACCGTCCCTTGCTTCCAGGTATTTGGTTTCTTCAAAGGCGCCCACCGCTTTGTTGAAGAACTGTTCTGCACTGATGAGCATGTTGATCTGTAGCTCATTTTTAAACTCTTCCTTGGTATCCAGTTCTTTGGTCTTCTTATAGGCATCATACGCAATCTCAAGTCCATTGGGCGCAAGGCTCTTGTATTCCGGCACCTGAGACATATAAATATTCAGGTAAACATTCCCATAATAGAACAATGTTTTGGCTTTATCCATGGTGGATGGATTTGTCATGGCCGCATCGATGTTCTCCTTTGCCTTATCCAGTTTGCCATTCCTCAGGTAATTGATCGCGCTTTGGACCTTTGCACTCTGGGCATCAGCAAAGAGGAATCCCAGTAACACAGCCAGCATTAAGATTAATTTTTTCATTTGTTATCGGTTTTGGATTAGATTATTCTTGATCAGATTCTTGAATTTCCTGGATGTCTTCCATTTCCACTTCTTCCACATCTACAGGCACCGCTGTTACCGCTGCTATGGCATCACCTTCACGGATATCGATCAGCTTCACTCCCTGTGTTGCCCTTCCCATGACCCGGATCGCTGCCACAGCCAGGCGGATGATGAGTCCCGACTGATTGATGATCATCAGGTCGTCGTTGTTGGTGACATTCTTGATGGCGATCAGCTGGCCTGTCTTTGACGTAATATTGATCGTTTTCACACCTTTCCCTCCTCTGTTCGTTACACGGTAATCTTCCAATTTTGATCGTTTCCCGTAACCATTTTCAGAAACCACCAAAATATCGTAGGTGCCGTTTTCAACACAAATCATACCAACGACCTCATCTCCCTTTGCCGAGAGGGTAACACCCCTGACGCCCGACGCATTCCTTCCCATAGGTCTGACCGTTTTTTCATGAAAGCGGATCGCTCTTCCGGATTTCAACGCAACCAGTACCTCATTGTTTCCATTGGTCAGCCTGGCCTCCAGAAGCTGATCGTCATCCTTGATGCCAATGGCATTGATCCCTGAGGCCCTGGGCCGGGAATAGGCTTCCAGGGAAGTCTTCTTGATGGTTCCCTTCCTTGTGGCCAGGATGATATAATTGTTCTTAATGTACTCGGGATCTTTAAGGTCTTTGATATTGATAAACGCCCTGATCTTATCGTCGGGTGAGATGCTGATCAGGTTCTGGACAGCCCTTCCCTTGGATGATTTGGTACCTTCAGGGATTTCATAGGTCCGCAGCCAGAAACAGCGGCCCTTTTCAGTGAAAAAGAGCATGTAATTATGAGCTGAGGCAACGAACATATACTCCAGGAAGTCATCTCCCCTGAGCTCTGATCCCTTTGCCCCTTTTCCTCCCCTGTGCTGGACTTTATACTCAGACAGTGAAGTACGTTTGATATAGCCCATTCGTGAGATGGTGATCACAAAGTCGGCATCGTCGATCGTATCCTCAATGCGAAAATCCTGTGCGGAAGCCTCGATGGATGTCAGTCTTTTATCTCCGTATTTTTCCCTGATCTCGAGAAGCTCTTCCTTGATAATATTCATTCGCAGTATGATATCAGCCAGAATATCTTTAAGGTGCTGGATCACCTGAAGCACTTCTTCATATTCGTTCCGGATCTTTTCCCTTTCCAGCCCTGTGAGCCGTTGCAAGCGCATATCCAGAATGGCTTTCGCCTGTATCTCGGAAAGCTGGAATTGTTCCATCAGACCGGCCTTGGCCTCTTCCGGCGTTCTGGATCCCCGGATCAGTGCGATCACTTCGTCGAGGTGATCGATGGCAATGAGCAGCCCCTGGAGAATATGTGCCCTTTTTTCAGCTTCTTTCAGATCAAATTCCGTTCTGCGGATCACGACCTGGTGCCTGTGATCCACGAAATATTTGATCAGCTGTTTCAGGTTCAATAATTTAGGACGCCCGTTGACCAGTGCAATGTTATTGACATTAAAAGAAGTCTGCAGCGGGGTAAGCTGATACAGCTTATTGAGCACTACGTTTGAGTTGGTATCTCTTTTCAACTCGTAAACGATCCTCATGCCATTTCGGTCTGACTCATCCCTGATATCGGCGATGCCTTCGATCTTTTTTTCGTTGATCAGATCAGCGGTTTTTTTTATCATTTCCGCTTTATTGACCATATACGGGATCGAAGTGGCAATGATGCACTCACGTCCGTGGTCTTCCTCTTCGATTTTCGTTTCTCCCCTGAGAACGATCCTGCCCCTGCCAGTCTCAAATGCGTCCAGGATGCCATCTGTACCGTAGATGATCCCGGCGGTGGGGAAATCCGGTCCTTTGACGAATTTCATCAGTTCAGGGATGGTCATTTCATTATTATCAATATAGGCGATGATCCCTTCCACCACCTCAGCCAGGTTATGAGGCGGCATATTGGTGGCCATTCCGACGGCAATGCCCGATGCGCCGTTCACCATCAGATTGGGTATTTTGGAGGGTAACACCGTGGGTTCAGAGAGCGTATCATCGAAATTGAGCTGCATATCCACCGTTTCCTTATCGATGTCTTCGAGCATCTCCTCTGCGATCTTCTTAAGCCTTGCTTCGGTGTACCGCATGGCAGCAGGACTGTCGCCGTCGATGGAGCCAAAGTTGCCCTGTCCGTCTACCATAGGATAGCGTAAGGACCATTCCTGGGCCATCCGTACCATGGCATCATACACAGAGGTATCTCCATGGGGATGATATTTCCCCAGCACCTCTCCAACGATTCTGGCAGATTTCTTATATGGGCGATTGGAGAGCACTCCCAGCTCGAGCATACCGAACAAAACCCTGCGGTGGACGGGTTTCAGGCCATCCCTGACATCCGGCAATGCACGTGACACAATGACCGACATCGAATAATCGATGTAAGCCGACTTCATCTGGTTCTCAATATTTACGCTGACGATCTTCTCTCCTTCTGGCATATTTTTCCTATGGCTTTTTGCGCCACGAAGGTACGTTTTTTTCGCATTCATAGCCTTGCAGCCTGCACTTTTTATACTAACACGATTGTGTTGATAATAATAGAGTTCTGTGATTTTTTACCCTCATATTCGAAGTAATTTTGGAGTCGAGGAAGAACTGAAGGACAGCATTCAGAATGGAAACGAAAGAGCGTCTGAACATAATGGGATTTAGGTTGTTTATTGATGCATTCCGATGGAATGATTTTTGATCTGCCAGCCCATTTCATTCGGCTTTCCGTGGTTGGCAGCTGACATCGAAACAATTTTTTGTATTTTTGTATAAATGGAAGCAAAATTTTCACAGCGGGTCAAGGATGTCCTGACATATAGCAGGGAGGAAGCCATACGGCTTGGTAATGAATACATTGGCGTGGAGCATTTGCTCCTGGGCATGATTCGTGACGGCGCGGGACTGGCCATTCAGGTAATGAATTATCTTGGCGCCGATATTAATGAAATCAGGTATCGTATTGAACAAGCGATCGTAAATAAAGGGAACCGGACCATCAGCAATGACAATCTGCCACTCATCAAACAGGCGGAACGCGCCTTAAAACTCACGTACCTGGAAGCCCGTATCTTTCAAAGCGAAACCATTGGCACCGAGCATCTTTTACTAGCCATCCTCAAGGATGAAGATAACCTGGTCAGCAAGACGCTGAAAAGGTACGGCATTGATTATGAGTCAGTCAAGGCAGAGGTGAAGGCGATCATCACGGATAAGGAAGCCCCCTCCCCCATGGAGACTTCGGATGAACTTCCTGGCGGAACGGCCGATGATGACCAGGAGGAAGGTGGCCGCGGATTCAGCGGCAATATCAAGAAAACACCGGAATCAAAGTCAAAGACGCCTGTTCTGGATAATTTTGGGCGTGATATCACCAAGGCTGCCGAAGAAGGCAGGCTGGATCCTATCGTCGGGCGTGAAAAAGAGCTGGAACGCATTGCACAGATCCTCAGCCGCAGAAAAAAGAACAATCCCATTCTGATCGGAGAACCCGGGGTCGGGAAATCTGCCATAGCAGAAGGTCTTGCACTTCGTATCGTGGAACGCAAGGTCTCCCGGGCACTCTTCAATAAGCGGATATTTACCCTCGACCTTGCTTCCCTGGTGGCAGGTACCAAATACAGGGGCCAGTTTGAGGAAAGGATGAAAGCCGTTCTCAACGAACTGGAGAAGAACAGGGACATCATCCTGTTCATTGATGAGATCCACACCATTGTGGGAGCCGGAAATGCATCAGGATCCCTGGATGCTTCCAACATGTTCAAGCCGGCCCTGTCGCGCGGCGAGATACAGTGCATCGGAGCCACAACCCTCGATGAATACAGGCAGTACATTGAAAAGGACGGAGCATTGGAACGTCGTTTTCAAAAAATACTGGTGGATCCGACTTCCCCTGAAGAAACCGTGGAGATACTGCATAACATCAAGGAAAAATATGAAGATCATCATCTGGTGAAATATACCGATGATGCCATAAAGGCCTGCGTTTCCCTGACCACCCGCTACATCTCTGACCGATACCTTCCCGACAAGGCCATTGATGCACTGGATGAAGCCGGCTCAAGGGTTCATATCATCAATATCAATGTTCCCCAGGAAATCATCGATATTGAGAATGCAATCGAAGAAAGCAGGAAGAAAAAAACAAAAGCCATCAACAGTCAGAAATTCGAGGAGGCTGCTGAATTCAGGGATATCGAGCGGAAGCTCCAGGAAGAACTGGAAGCTGCCAAAAAGAGCTGGGAGGAAACATCCAATATTAAGCGCCAGACGGTGACTGCAGAAAATGTTGCCGAAGTGGTGGCCATGATGACAGGAATCCCAGTACAACGTATTGCGCAGAACGAGAGCAACCGGTTGATCAAAATGGAGGAAGAGCTGCAGCATGCGGTCATTGGTCAGGATGAAGCCATTAAAAAGGTTGTCCGTGCTATCCGCAGGAACCGCGCTGGATTAAAAGATCCCACCAAACCGATCGGCAGTTTTATCTTTCTTGGCCCTACCGGTGTCGGAAAGACTCATCTTGCCAAGGTGCTGGCAGAGTACCTTTTTGATTCTGTTGACGCCCTCGTACGTATCGACATGAGCGAATTCATGGAGAAATTTGCTGTTTCCCGGCTTGTCGGCGCACCTCCGGGCTATGTCGGGTATGAAGAAGGCGGTCAGCTGACGGAGAAAGTCAGAAGAAAGCCCTATTCGATTGTCCTGCTGGATGAGATCGAAAAAGCCCATCCTGACATTTTTCACTTGTTGCTGCAGGTGCTTGACGACGGAGTGCTGACCGATAGTTTCGGCAGGAAGGTGGATTTCAAGAATACGATCGTCATCATGACTTCCAATATTGGTAGCCGGCAGCTGAAGGATTTCGGTCAGGGCGTTGGATTCTCGACGGCAGCCCGCAAATCGGCCAGCGCTGATTTCACCAAGAGCGTAATTGAAAATGCATTGAAAAAGACATTCGCTCCCGAGTTTCTGAACCGAATTGACGACGTGGTCATCTTCAATCCACTGGAACGTGAAGATATCCATAAAATCATCGACATTGAGCTTACACTGCTTTTCAAGCGTGTGGAAGCCCTGGGATATCCTATCTCTGTCACCGGGCCTGCGAAGGATTTTATTGTTGAAAAAGGCTGGGATGCCCAGTTCGGAGCTCGTCCCCTCAAACGCGCCATCCAAAAATATATTGAAGATCCTTTGGCTGAAGAGCTGATCAAGACCGAATATGTATCCGGTGATTCCATTCTGGTGGATCTGGATCCAGCCAAAGAAGACATAAGCATCACAATCAACAGACAGACCGAAAAAGCACCCACGGTCTGATCATGTGTCAACCCTCAAAACAATGATCATGGACGATAAAAAAAGATTATCGGGAGGAGAATTTCTCATCCATGAAACAGAAGCGGATCTTGTTTTTATTCCGGAGGAATTCGACGAGGAGCAACGAATGATCCGGCAGACATGCCAGGATTTTCTTGACACGGAGGTTTATCCCCTCCTCGACCGGATCGACAACCAGGAGGAAGGCCTGATGCGCAGCTTGCTGCACAAGGCGGGAGAGCTTGGCCTGCTGGGTATCTCTTTACCCGAAGAATACGGGGGTTTTGAGCAATCCTTTGTTACATCCATGCTGGCCAGCGAGTCCATGGGTTCGGGATATTCGTTCTCGGTAGCCTACTCCGCACATACCGGCATCGGCTCTCTTCCCATCCTTTATTATGGCAGCGACCAACAAAAAGAACGTTACCTTCCCAAACTTGCATCCGGTGAGTGGGCAGCTGCCTACTGCCTGACCGAACCCAATGCGGGATCGGATGCCAACGCGGGGAAAACAAGGGCCTTATTATCAGCGGATGGCACGCATTACATACTCAACGGCCAGAAAATGTGGATTACCAACGGTGGATTTGCCGACATTCTGACGGTTTTTGCAAAAATCGGAAATGACAGGGTGCACAGTGCATTTATCGTGGAACGCAACTGGCCTGGCGTGGTGATACTTCCTGAGGAAAAGAAAATGGGTATCAAGGGTTCCTCCACCGTGCAGATCTTCTTTAACGATGTCAGCGTACCGGTCCAAAACCTCCTGGGACGACAGGGTGAAGGATTCAGGATTGCGCTGAACATACTTCATATGGGAAGGATAAAACTGGGCGGTACGGTTCTGGGAGCTGCCAAAAGGGCTATTACCCTATCGGTGAACTATGCCAGTGAACGCAAACAGTTTGGACGCCCCATCGGAAGTTTCGGTGCGGTCAAATACAAGCTGGCAGAACAGGTGATCAAGACCTTCGTCACGGAATCAGCTGTATACCGGGCCAGTCATGACGTCGACCAGGCCATCGCCGAACTGAAAAAATCCGGAATGGACAGGAATAAAGCTTCCATTGAGGGAATTGCCCAGTATGCCATTGAGGCAGCCATCTTAAAAGTATTTGGTTCCGAGGCACTTAACTATATTGTGGATGAAGCTGTACAAATCTTCGGCGGAATGGGCTTTTCTTCAGAGACCAATGTTGACCGGGCTTACCGTGATTCAAGGATCAACCGTATCTTCGAAGGCACCAATGAGATCAACCGCTTGCTGGTGGCGGATACTACCATCAAAAAGGCGCTTCGCAGCGGATTTGATGTGGTGCGCTATGCAAACCATGTGGTAAAGGAGTGGAAAGAGATACGCCAGGATGATCCCACGAAACTTCCCTATTTTAAGGAGAAATATTTTTACATTAAGAACTTCAAACGCATTGCCCTCTTCCTGCTGGGAGCCATTTCGAAAAAATTTGAGCGTAACCTGACCGAGGAGCAAATGATCCTTTTCAACATTTCGGATATCATCATGAATGTTTATACAGCTGAATCTGTTCTGCTTAGAGTTCAGAAGCTGGAAAAGCTTTATGGTGAGGCCGGGATTGGCCTTTATAAGGACATCCTGGAGGTGGTCATTTACGATATGGCTCACCTGGTCAAAAAAGCGGCAACGGATGCAGTGAATTCATTTGCCACAGGTGACGAACACCGTATCTGGCTGGAAAGGATTGGACGTTTCACCATTGTACCTCCGGTGAATGTCAAGGAAGCCAGGCTACGTATCGCAGATAAGCTGCTGGAGGAAAATCGTTATTTCCTGTAGAACCTTTTATTTCAGGATACTTTTCGAGATTACGATCCGCTGTACCTGGTTGGTGCCTTCATAGATCTGGCAAAGTTTGGCGTCACGCATCATCTTTTCGACCGGGTGTTCCCTGGAATACCCCTCCCCTCCCATCACCTGGACCGCATCGGTAGTCACTTTCATTGCCATATCCGACGCGTACATTTTTGACATGGCGGCGAGTTTTGAGGCACTCTTCTGACCTGCATCGTGTGCCCAGGCAGCGTACCATGTCAGCGTACGGGCAGCCTCGATCTCAGTGGCCATATCGGCCAGCAGAAATCCTATGGCCTGGTTGGCAGCAATCGGTTTTCCGAACTGGATCCTCTTCTGCGCCCATTCCTTTGATACTTCAAATGCTGAACGTGCCACGCCGATGCTCAGTGCTGCCACCCCCGTCCGCGTACGGTCGAAGGTCTTCATCGCAATAAGAAATCCCCTGCCTTCCTCTCCAAGGACATGATCAGCGGGTACCTCCACATCATGATATTTGATCTCATTCTGAACCGATGCCTTCTGCCCCATCTTGTCCAGGCGGCTGACAATCTCCACTCCCGGGAGATCCAGGGGTACGATGAATGCAGTCAGGCTGCGGCTTCCCTTAACAGGATCGGTGATCGCAAAGACCGTGTGAAAGGATGCAACTTCGCCGTTGGTAATGAATCGTTTGTGACCATTCAGTATATATTTGTCCCCTTTTTTTTCAGCGTAGGAACTGATGGCCTGAACATCTGAACCCGCGTTGGGTTCTGTCAGGCAATACGCTGCAACCCCTTTCTCTTCCCTGATCCGGCCAAAGAACTTCTTTTTTTGTTCATCGCTACCGGCAATAAGCAAGGGAGTCAGCGCAAGCGTATTGGCATCGATGCAGATTCCGATTCCGATGCATCCTGCTCCCAGCTCTTCAGATTGCAAGGCACTGCCCATCTGGTCGAAGCCATTGCCGCCGTACTCTTTCGGAATGGGACCGTTGATGATCTTCTCGTCATACGAAGCTTTGATGATCTCCCAGGGAAATTCGGCCAGCGCATCGTATTTCATGCGGTTGGGAATGATCCAGCGATTTGTGAAGTCGCGGTATTTCTCAACAATAGCTTGTTGTTCAGGGGATAAGGAAAAATCGACCATAAGCACCTCCGGAATTATTGGTTAGTTTGACAGATCATACTTCTGACAAATTTAATGAAATAAATATATATCCCTGATTCGCTTTATCCTATTAAATTACAGTTTTCAGCGATTTTGTACCTTTGGGTGGTGAAAATCATCACCAGTGGCAAGTAAAGATAAAAATCCGGCCAAAAAGAAGAAATTCCTTGCCTTGCCCAGGTACCCGGGAGGCAGCAGGGCGTTCAGGTTTTTTTTAATGGATAACCAGGTCTACCCGGAGGAAGCGATGGCAAAGGGCATCGAAGGAGATGTGTACGTCCGCTTCAGGGTCAATGACCTGGGTGAAGTCATTGAGGCGCATGTTGAGAAAGGGATAGGACATGGGTGCGATGAAGAAGCGCTACGGATTGTACGTCTTTTAAAATATGAGCAGGTAAGGAACCGTGGAATGCGTGTGGAGTCATCCATGCGAACGAAGATACCCTTTCGGCTGAACAAAGATCAGGATTCCTTCAGGATAGTTTATAATTCGTCGGTAGCAGGCAGCGAAGCAAATCCGGAAGACCGCAGTCCCCAGGAAAAGAATGTGTACTCCTACACGATCCGGTTTGAGCACGAGACTCCGGGCGGGAAACCTGAAAACTAACTAATCCACTTCCGGGCATTCATCACACTCAAGGCTGCGGGAGTACATCCGCATTGCCCTGAGACTCATCCCCATGCTTGAGAAACCACCGTCATGATACAGGTTTTGCATGGTCACTTTTCGTGTCAGGTCCGAGAACAGTGTGATGCAATAATCGGCACATTCCTCAGCAGAAGCATTTCCAAGCGGAGACATACGGTCGGTAAAGTCCATCAATCCCTCCATCACACGAACTCCGCTGCCTGCGGTGGTCATGGTGGGAGACTGTGATATGGTATTGACTCTTACCTTCCGTTCCCTTCCATAGATATATCCAAAACTTCGGCAAATGGATTCCAGGAGGGCTTTCGCATCCGCCATGTCATTATAAGCGTAAAGGGTTCGCTGCGCGGCGATATACGACAGAGCCACCACTGAACCCCATGGGTTGATGGCATCCATCTTAAACGCTGTCTGTAGCATCTTATGAAACGAAAGCGAAGAAATATCAATGGTCTTCATGAAGTATTCGTAATCCAGGTCCGGGTAGATCCTTTTCTTTCTCACATTCATCGACATCCCGATGGAATGAAGCACAAAGTCGACTTTTCCACCAAGGATCTCCATGGAACGCCCAAAAACAGTCTCCAGATCCGTCGTTTCCGTGGCATCTGCAGGGATGATCTCAGCGTGGCACAATTCTGCCAGTTGTTCGATGGTACCAAACCGGATGGCAGTAGGGGTATTGGAGAGGGTAAAGCGGGCCCCCGCTTCATGAGCCTTCAGTGCGACCTGCCATGCAATGGATTTTTCATCCAGGGCACCGAAGATGATTCCCTTTTTCCCCTGTAAAAGCTGGTTTATCATGTGTATATCAATGATGTTAAGAAATGTAGAGTTTACAACTTGTTCTTCAGAAGTTCCCTTGCCGCCATGATCGCTGAATCGGTCACTTTCTGGTCGCTTAGCATCTTGGCGATTTCCTGGAGCCTTTCTTCAGCGGACAGCCGCCTGAGAAACGTCTGAGTTGAAAAGATATCTGCCGTTTTAAAGACCAGGTAGTGTGATTCTGCCTTGCTGGCAATCTGAGGAAGATGGGTGATGACGATCACCTGCATGAACTCAGCCATGCGTTTGAGGATCGTACCCATTTTCCCTGCCACCTCTCCTGATATTCCCATATCGATCTCATCAAAAATAATGGTCGGGAGAAGGTTTTTGCGTGCTATGAGCGACTTGAGGACCAGCATCAACCTTGAGCGTTCTCCTCCTGAGGCAACCCCTGAGATCTCTTTCATGTCCCCTCCCCTGTTGGCGTTGAAAAGGAACGTCAACTGATCCAACCCATCCCTGGTCAGTGAACTGACAGGTGTTTGTTCAATGGTAAACCGGGCGTCTGGCATTCCCAGATCCTGAAGCAGCCGGATGATCTCTTTCTCAAAACCGGGCAGAATCTCCTTTCTTTTCATAGAAATCTCCCTGGCGGACCGGTTAAGCTCCTCCTCAAGTTTGCCTGCTTCGGATTTGAGTTGTTCGATTTTTTCGGCAAGCGACTGTCTGGAAAGGATTTTCTCCGAAAGATCATCTTTCAGTGCCAGAAGTTCTTCCACTGAGCCCGCGTGGTGCTTATGTTCCAGTTTGTTGATCAGATCGATCCTGTCGTTGAGGGCTGAGATGCGCTGCGGATCGAATGTGATCTGACTCTCAATGCGATCTATTTCAAGGGCAATATCTTTTAGTTCGATACTGGTTTCCGTGAGCCGGTTAATCAGAATTTGCAGATCAGGGTAATAGCGGACTGATCTTGACAGGCCGGCGATCAGTTCCCTGAGCTGGTCCAGAATGTTGGTATCGTTATGCAGGACGGATTGTGATGCATGATAAAGGCAAGATTTGATTTCTTCAGCATTGGTTCCGATCTGCAGGTCTCGTTCGACCTGCTCCTGTTCTCCAGTTAACAGTTGTGCCTTTTCAAGCTCTTCAAACAGGAACTGAAAGTATTCCAGTTCGGCCCTTGACTTATTTTCCTGTTCATTGAGCTTCTGGAGCGAGGTTTTTATGTGGGTCAGCTGATCGAACTGCTCACGGTACGCATTAACCTGCCCGATGATACCGGCATAATGATCCACTACGGTCATCTGGAAGTTTGCCTCGTTCAGGGTGAGGGTCTGGTACTGGGAATGGATGTTGACCAGTTTTTCACCCAGTTCCCTGATCAGAGAGAGGGTTACAGGTGTATCGTTGATGAAAGCTCTGGAAGTTCCGTTGGGACTGATCTCCCTTCTGATGAGTGTTATCTCCTGCCAATCGAGGTCATTCTTCCGGAAGAATGGTTCCAGCGTGTAGCCAGTGATGCGGAAGGTTCCCTCCACAACACATTTTTTATCCTTTTCACTGAGCAGGGATGTCTCTGCCCTCTGCCCCAGGATCAGCGAGAGTGCTCCCAGCAAGATGGATTTGCCGGCACCGGTCTCTCCTGTTATGACCTCAAATCCGCCGGTCAGGTCGATGTCGAGCTCACGGATCAGCGCATAGTTCTTTATGGTAAGGCGTGTCAGCATCCTGGTGAATCGGATCGTTGATCAACAAAAATAAGAAAGATTATCACTGGCAGGTGCTAATTTTCGGTAGCGAATAAACGCTGGTAGGAAGAGGAGTTGGCAGGATCAATTTCAGTAAGTATATTCAAGGCCCTGGTCTTGTCCATGGGTGACGCTTCTTTGAATATGTTTCCGATCTCTTCCCTTTTGGTATCGAGAATGACGCTTACCAGGTAAAGGCCCGGCTTGGCCCTGTTGGCCTTCCGGAGATCTTCAAGTGCTTCGGTGATGGTTCCTCTTCCCATCTCCAGGTTATTGGACATTACATCGAGCCCTCTGCGGTGGTATTTATAGATGAACTGACGTGCTGATGAATAGGATGAATTCAGCAGGTTTTCGACCAGCCAGTATCTGTTTCGCTGACTCTCAAATGATTTCCAGCCTTTTTCGACGGAGGACTGGGCTGAGTTGACAATATTCTGGGCCTTCTGATAGAAGGGTGTCCCGCCGTTGGGGGAAAAGGAATCGAAGTCCAGTCCAAGTATGATGTAGATGTAATAGGCAAACAGGGAGGTAACGCTGGATGTGTAGGAGTTATCCGAATAGTTCAGGGGTTCGCCCATGTCATATTTTATTCTGATGTCCTTATCTATATAATTGAACATGGGTGTTTCGTACGAGGTCTGGAAAACCGGTCTTCTGAACACCACGTTCAGTCTTCCTTCGTACTCACTGCCGCTGATCCGGTTGGAGAGGGAGAGCATGAAAGAGCACTCGATCCTTTCTTCCGGTGCAAACGTATAGTTGGTCCAGGCACGTTCGTTGACAAATTCGTACAGTCCCTGCTGTAGTTCTTCAAAGATTCTGCGGTCAGTTCCTTCCAGTTCGGAGGCCGACACGCTAATGGAAGCCTTGAATTCCTGGGCTTGCACTGATAAACCGATCAATATCAGTAAGATGGCAATAATCTGTCTGATCATCTGGTCAAGGATTATTCATAGGTGATCCTGGCGGTGATCCAATCCAGAATATCTCCTGCCACCTCCTGCTTGGGTTTGGCTTCATATTCCCTGTTTTCGCCAGTTTCATCGATAAGTGTTATTTTATTGGTCCCAAATCCGAATCCTGCTCCTGATTCCTTCAGCGAATTAAGAACGATCAGATTGAGCTTTTTATTTTTCAGTTTTTCCCTGGCATGTTCGAGTTCATTGTCCGTTTCCAGTGCAAAGCCGACCAGATACTGATGAGTCTTTTTTATTTGTCCCATAGCTTTCAGGATATCCGCTGTGGGTTCGAGGGTAATGGTCAGGGAAGCCCGGTCCTTTTTGATTTTTTGTGGTTCAGGATGGGAAGGCCGGAAGTCGGCTACTGCCGCTGACATGATCGCAATATCGCAGGACGGAAAGTGCTTCAGGCATTCATGATACATTTCATCTGCAGTGACCACATCTTTCCTGTCAATATCAGGATGATCCGCAGAAAGAGTCGACGGTCCGGCCACCAGGATCACGGATGCTCCTCGCCGGGCAGCTTCGTTTGCCAGGGCAAAACCCATCGTACCTGTGGAGTGGTTGGCGACATATCTGACCGGATCGATGGCTTCATGGGTTGGGCCTGCAGATACCAGTATTTTTTTGCCTTTCAGGCTGTGCCCTTTGGTGAAGAACTGCCTGATACATTCCACGATACGTTCAGGTTCTTCCATTCTTCCTTCCCCGCTCAGTCCGCTGGCCAGTTCGCCTATTTGCGGTTCGATGAGCCGGCAACCCATGCCGGTCAATTTCTGGATATTCTGCCGGGTGGCTTGGTGTTTATACATATCCATGTCCATGGCAGGTGCGAAAAAAACCGGGCAACGGGCGGAGAGAAAAGCTGTGAGGACGAAGTTATCGGCTATGCCGTGTGCCATTTTCGCCATGGTATTGGCTGTCAGGGGTGCAAGAACGATCAGGTCAGCCCATAATCCAAGGTCAACATGGCTGTTCCAGGTACCTTCAGATGGATCAAAAGGTTCACAGATGACGGGATTCCCCGACAATGTGGAAAGTGTCAGCGGAGTAATGAAGTCGAGGGCTGCAGGGGTCATCATTACTTTGACCTCCGCATGCTCCTTAACCAGAAGACGTACAAGGTACGCCGACTTGTAAGCAGCGATGCTCCCCGTGATCCCTACCAGGATTTTTTTTCCTGCCAGCATGTGCGTTCTGTTAACGTATCCGTTAAATGGATTTCGGTTTTTTATCCTTTGCAGGATTCCTGTAATAGATCTGATCATTCAGGAATTCGCTGATAGCGATGAGGGTTGGTTTAGGCAACCTTTCGTAAAACTTGGCGATCTCGATCTGTTCCCTGTTTTCAAACACCTCTTCCAGGTTGTCGGTTGGTGAAGCGAATTCAGCTATTTTCTTGCTGAGTTCTTCCTTCATCTCGAGGGAAATAGAATTGGCACGTTTTGACAGTATGGCCACCGATTCGTAGATATTGCCGGTGTCCTTATCAAAATCGCGCATGGTCCGTGTGACGGTGGTAGAATCAGCTTTTGATTTTTTATAATCCATGGATCGTTTATTTAGTTTTTAACCTGTCTTCGTGAGTTCTTGCTAAAATTATTAACCTGTTTGATGTACTGGCTGTCAGGGTATGCCGTCACAAACGCATCATAGGCTTCGAGAGCGCTCTGGTGCCTCTCCTTCTTCTTTTCCTCGATGCTGTTCTCCGCATAAAGATAATAGGCTTTGGCCAGATTGAACATGATCTCTTCCTTATAATCAGTTCCCGGGAAATCTTTCATTACGTTGTTGAAGGCTGTGATGGCGGCATTGTAATTTTCCATTTTCAAGTACAGTGAAGCGATCTCAAATGCTTTTTTCTCCAGCTTGCCCCGCAGATTATCGATCAGGGTGTTGCATTCTGCGATCCGTTCGCTCCGAGGGTAGACGTCGATGAACAACTGCAGCTCATTGATCGCATCCAGCGTATTGGTCTGGTCGAGAGAGTACGAGGGAGACAGCAGATACTTGCAGTAAGCACTCATGAACTGGCATTCCTCCGTGTATTTACTGGTTGGAAAGTTCTTGGCAAACCGTTTAAAATAGTGACTGGCCAGTTCATAATCCTTTTGATGGTAATAGCAGTAGGAATAATAATAATTCAGGTCCTCGGCCTTATCACTGCCCCTGTAAAATGGAAGAACTGTTTCAAAGAGTTCAAGTGCCCTGTAGTAGTCACCCTGGTTGAAATACACCACTCCCATCTCATATTTCTCTCCATAGTCCTGGCTTTTCATCAATTTTTGATAATCGCTGCATGCGCTGATAATCAATATGATGGAGATGAAAAATACTATTTTGGATCCATTTTTGACCATGGCCGCAAAGATACGACAATTCGGAATATGATTAACGGTTTCAGGATTGTATTATTATGGGTATTGCAGGGCGGTCACGCCATTACTGACTTCCCCTGCATAAAATGAAGGCACCAGACCGGTCATTTCTGTGTATCGTTTACCCGCTTCCTTCATAAATATTTCGATCTGGTCTTTATGGAGGATGCTTACCGTGCATCCTCCGAAGCCAGCTCCTGTCATCCGGCTCCCCAGGAGTCCGGGTATCTGCCGGGAAGCATCCACGAGGGAATCAAGCTCATAGCCTGTGACCTCATAATCCTTGCGCAGGGATTCATGGGATTGGTCCATCAGTCTGCCAAGTTCTTCAAGATCGCCCTTCCGCATGGCTTCAACAGCATGAATGACCCTGTTATTTTCAGATATAACATGCCTGGCCCTTTTTCTTATGGTTTCGTCAGGGATCGTTTCCTGGTACTTCTCAAAGTCCGCCATGGTCACCTGTCCCAGGTGCTTTATATCCATGCGCTTTTTCAGGTAATCCACCGCTTTCGAGCATTCCTGTACCCTTTCATTGTACTTTGAGTCGGACAGTTTGCGTATCTTGTTGGTGTTGGAGATCATCAGCCTGTAATCCTTCAGATCCAGAGGGATCCATTCATGACGGATGGTGTCGCAATCCAGAAAGACAGCATGGCTCTTCTTCCCGAATCCCACGGCGTACTGATCCATGATTCCGCAATTTACGCCTACAAATTCGTTCTCTGCTCTTTTGGATGCCCTGACAAGGTCAATCATTTGCCAGCGGAGCCCGTACAGTTCATTGAACGCGTAAGCCGTCACCATCTCAATGGAGGCAGAGGATGACAGGCCTGCTCCGTTGGGTATGTCTCCTTCAAAGAGCATATCCATTCCCCTTGACTCAGTAAGGTGGGGCAGGAACTGACTGATCACACCCAGGGGGTAATTGACCCATTCCTGTCCAACTTTTCCGGGAGTCCCTCCCAAAGGAATCTCGCCCGCATAAGGAAAATTAACAGAGGCCATTCGTAACCGGTGCAGCTCGTTGACACGGATCAGCAGCATGGTACCATACTGTAAGGCGCATGGAAGAACATAACCACCATTGTAGTCAGTATGTTCACCGATCAGGTTTACCCGGCCCGGAGCAAAAAAGACGGACAGCGGTCGATCGCTTTTTCCGAAGCGCTTTATAAATTGACGTTCCAGGTGCTGGATTCTCTCTACCATTTCGATTTTCTTATTCTTTGCTGATGGAAAGGAGTTCAACATCAAAGATCAATGCCATGTTGGGTTCTATGAACTGACCTCTTTGCTGGTTCTTATAGGCCAGGTCGGAAGGGATGTACAATGTCCATTTGGATCCAACCGGCATCAGCTGCAGGGCTTCTGTCCATCCCCTGATGACACCGTTTACCCTGAAGGTGGCAGGCTGTCCTCTTTCGACGGAACTGTCGAATACGGTACCGTTGATGAGGGTTCCATGATAATGAACGGTCACCATATCTGTCGGACCTGGTTTTTCACCGGTTCCCATCTGAATCACCTTATATTGAAGTCCGCTGGGCAAGGTGGTCACTCCTTCTTTTTTGCTGTTTTGTTCAAGGAACCGCTGACTTTCTATCCTGTTCTTTTCTTCCTTTGCCTGCCGCGCCATTTTGGCTTTTTCCAGATCAGCCTGGTGTTCTTCCTTGCTTTGGATCTTCATGATCTGGATATCGTACAATAACGTGGAATAGGGCGGTACAATATCTCCTCTTCCCGCTGCGCCGAATGCGAGGCTGGACGGAACGATCAGGGAGGCCCTCCCTCCTTCGCTCATCATGGAGATGGCTTCGGTGACTCCCTGGTTCTCAAATTGTTTTCCATATTCGAAAGAGCTTGGCTCACCTTCAAAGGAGGAGTAGATAGGTACTTTATCAAGAAGTGAAAGGGCAAAATTGATCTTCACCCAGTCGCCTTCTGCAGGCTTTTTACCATTGCCTGGTGTCGTTTCGGTAAAGTACAGGCCACTGGAGGTAGGAGTCACCTGCAGGTTATTTGCCTTCAGGTATTCCTGAAGCTTGTCGGCTTCTTCCTTTGATCTCTGTTCATTCCTGAGCTGTTCTGCCCTCTGGTACTCCTCCTGGGTCTGCAAATCAGCCATCTTCACATCAAAAAACAGGACGCCGTTGCTGTCGATAAAATCAGGTATGAAGCGCGAGCCTGCTGTGACCAGGAAAAACGAGTCAGCTGCCAGGATGAAGGTGGCACTGTCACCTTTGGACATCATGGACAGGGCTTCATAAATGTCTCCCTTGTATTGAGGAGGCGATTGCGGAAGGATCATGGGGCGCGGATTCAGCCTGCTGTCGAAAAGGTTGCTGTCCTCGGTACCGTACCGCATCGTCAGGGTCATGAGTTCGTTCAGCTGAGGCTTGTTGGTGTCGCCCGAGCGTTCATGGAATTTATAATAGAGACCGCTGTCGGTCTTTTTAAATCCTCTGTACGGGGATTGGTTGCAGCCTGCCCAAAGAATCAGCATACCTGAAAGTATCACCGAGCTAAAGAAAAACAATTTTTTCATGGGATTCTCTTGTTTAGATTTTTATGATTTATTTTGATTTAATGCTCACTATATCAATAAGATGTATGTCGTATACCAGTGTCGCTTTCTGGGGGATTGACTTCCTGTCTCCCAGAAGGCCAAAAGCGAGGTGCGAAGGTAATATAAATTTCGCTTTATCACCTGCATGCATGTATCGTATTCCTTCATCAAGACCTGGTTCAACGTTATCCTTCCCAATAATGAAGGATCTTTCCTGAGAGGAATAGCAAGTGTCGCCATTCAGAAGGACCACCGAGCAGGTAAGGATAGCCCTCATTCCCGGGTTAGCAGCGGATCCCTTCCCTTCTGAATAGATCATGTAACGCAACCCCGTGCCGGTTTTGTTCATGTTCCAGCCGTACCTGCCAATAAAATCATCGATGAGCTCATCCTCTGACCTGACCATCTTCTTGTTGACGTTGATCAGTTGATCTCTGTAATCCTCCATTGAAGCTTCTTTTTCACGGGTTGGATGTTCCTGCGTGCAGGCTGCAAGAATGATAACAAGTATCCATCCTGCAGCACGAATCCTGGTTGACATTTTACCGGCGGAAGGCATTTTTGTACAGGATTAATAGTCCAGTTGATCCTTAATGGCGGGAAGAAGATCGTGGATTTGCCCGAGCGTCTTTTCCATGCCGAGGTATGAGTTGCCACCAGCAGCATTCCTGTGACCTCCCCCGTTAAAATATCGCCGAGCAAGCTCATTCACAGAGAAATTACCCTTTGACCGGAACGAAAGCCGGATATATTTCTCCCTTTCCATCAGAAGAATGGCAAGGTTGATCCCTCTAACGGAAAGTGCGTAGTTGACGATACCTTCGGTATCCCCTATCTGATGTTTGAACCTTCTTAATTCCTGTTTTGTAAGAGAAATATAGGCAGTGTGGTACTGGTTAAGCACTTTGAGTTTTTCACTCAGGGAAAATCCCAGCAGGCGCATTCTCGACTCAGTATAGGTGTCATAGACAAGCCTGTGGATGTGTTCCACATCAATTCCCAGGGCGATCAGGCTGGCGACGATGGCGAAGGTATGCTCATAGTTGCAGGAGTAGCTGAAGGAGCCCGTGTCGGTCATGATGCCGGCGTAGATGCATTCTGCAATTCTCTTATCGATCAGGTGTGGTTTATCGAAAGAAGTGATAAAATCAAAGATGATCTCAGAGGTGGATGAAGTTTCAACGACAGAGATGATGTGGTCAAATTCCTGAACAGGCTGCACATGATGGTCGATCAGCACTTTTAATGCGCTGGAGCTCCTGACGGCCTCTTCCAGCATATCCAGGCGGTTAAGTGCATTAAAATCAAGGCAAAAGATCAGATCAGCCGAAGCGATATGCTCTTTTGACAGCTGAAGTTGGTCTTTGTGATGGAGTATCTGGTCACATCCCGGCATCCAGATAAGAAAGTTTGGGAATGAATTCGGTATGATCACGTGTACTTCATGGCCGAGACCCGAAAGGAACCAGAACAATCCAAGGCTGGAGCCCACGGCATCCCCGTCAGGATTGACATGAGATGTGATCACGATTTTCCTGGGCACAGACAGTAAATTCCTAACTTGCTCAGCAACTGATGAATCCAAATTAGTTCTATTTATTTATTTTAGCGGCAAGTGATTGATGATCCTGCCCTTCAACTGGTATTTATGTCAAGGGTTTGCAAAGATAATGGATTTGAATGAATGGTATTTTAGTAAAATGGCCTTAATTATCAAGATATCCATTATTTTTGCGCCGCATTCAAAGAAATAAACCAACCTATGACAGGGAATATTACATTGACCATGATCAAACCACTTGCTGTAAAACAGGGGTTTGCCGGGCCCATACTTGCCCGTATCAACGACGCCGGATTCCGGATCATTGCCATGAAATATATGCGTTTAAGCGAAGCACAGGCAAAGGCCTTTTATGATGTCCACAGGGAGAGACCCTTTTACCAAGACCTTGTAAAGTCGATGACCTCAGGACCGATCGTTGCGGCCATTCTTGAAAAGGAAAATGCGGTGGAAGCCTACAGGGCACTGATTGGTCCGACGGATCCGGCAAAAGCCCCGGAAGGGTCCATACGCAGGCAATTTGGCGTATCCATCGAAGCCAACGCCGTACATGGATCCGACAGTGACGAAAATGCCATCATTGAGAGCAATTTCTTTTTCTCACAGCTGGAAAGATTTATTGATTAATCTCTGCCTTGGATCGGGAGGCGTACCTGCAGAAGATGCCTGCCGAAAGGCAAAGAAGGCAACGATCCGCTTATTTTAATTTTACGCAATAAGGTATTGTGATTTGGATATTGTGATTTGTTTGGACCCTGGATCCTGGGATTTGGGATTTACGAAGTTTCGTCGTGTAACTTGATTTCCTTGGTTGACAGCAATCCGCACGCCGCGGCAATATCCTTCCCCCTGGAGGCTCTCAATGTGGTGATGATCCCTTTGTCTTTGAGCGCCTGCTGGAAGTTCATGATCGTTCTGTCATCCGAACCTTCGAGTCCCGAATCCGGAATAGGGTGATAGCGGATCAGGTTGATGCGGCACCTTATCTTGTTGAGGATTCGGGCCAGTTCATTGACATGGCGCTGTGAATCATTCACCCCCCGCAACATGATGTATTCAAAGGATATCCTCCGCTGCAGGCCGGAATCATAATTACGGATCAAATTCAGTACATCACGGACTGGATACTTATTTTCAGCGGGCATCAATCGTTTTCTTTCATCCTCAAAAGGCGTATGGAGGCTGATGGCCAGATGGCATTTACTTTTTTCGAGGAACTCTTTCATGCCCGGTATCACCCCGATGGTTGAAACCGTTATACGGCGGGGGCTCATGGCGTAGCCCCATTCGGAGGTCAGGATCTCCATGCTGTCAAGCACACTGGAGAGGTTATCGAACGGTTCCCCCATGCCCATATAAACGATGTTCGTGATCGTTTCACGTTCCGGCAGGCTCTGGTACTGATTCAGGATCTCCCCGCAGGAAAGTTGTCCCTGCAAGCCCTGCCGGGCTGTCATGCAAAACCGGCATCCCATCCTGCATCCCACCTGCGTGGAGATGCACAGGGTAGCCCTTTCGCGGTCGGGGATACAGGCAGTTTCAATAAAACGCCCCTCCCCTGCCGGGAACAGGTACTTTTTGGTTCCGTCGGCCGATTCAATCACGCTGACATGTGGTTGCCTTCCCACCTCATAATGCTCTTTCAGCAGGTCCCTGGTCTTTTTTGAGAGGTTGGACATCTCATCGAGGCTGGCGATCCCCTTTTTGTACAGCCATTCCGTTATCTGCCGGCCATTATAGGCAGGAAGCCCCTGACGCAGGGCGATTTCCACCAGTTCCATCTGCTTTTTACCAAAGAGAGGTTCCATCATATCTCAGGAATTTTGTATCTTTGTCCAGTTTCTAAAATCAAAAATCAAACGGCAAAAATCATAAATCAAAAATAAATCAAAAATCAATTATCGTTAATCGTTAATCTGATATTGCTCTGGTCTCGTAGCTCAGCTGGATAGAGCAGCAGCCTTCTAAGCTGCGGGTCGCAGGTTCGAATCCTGCCGGGATCACCAGAAAATAATTTTATACGCGACGGATGGCAATCATTCTGCCGGGAAATGGATAAATTGATTCTCCTACCGGCTTCGTTTCTTCTGATTCCATTTCATGCCGATGCCATCCAGTAATACAACTCCATTCCCCCGGGTGGCGACAGCAATCATCAATAATTCCTTTTGAGTGGGCTTGAATAGTATCCGGGTGACCGGGGCACCCACACCGGCCCTGTAAGTTCCAAAATGGGTAACGATGTAAGCCCGGCCGTTCAGATCCCCGCAGGCGTACACCCAGTCGTCTCCTCTTACGTCCAGCGTGAGGATCCAGGTTAAGGACACCCTGTTGATGTACTGCTTGCTGATTTGCGCAGGATCTTCCAGATCCCAGGTTATGACCTGTCCGTCATCGCCGCACGACAGCAGCCTGGTGCCATCCCGGTTGAAACAAAGGCTCCTTACCCAGCTTTTGTGCCCGGTAAGTGTATCCGCAACCTGGAATGTTCTTGTGTCGTACAGAAAAATCTTCCCGTCGGCTCCGGAGGATGCCAGCCACTGGCCATCAGGACTGAAAACGACCGATGTTACGTCGTCATCATGCAGTGTAAATTCATGGGTGATCCGGTTCTGCATCATATCGTACAGGACAACCCTGTCGTCGGTACCGCCGGAAACCAGGTACCTGCAATCGGGTGAAAGCTGAACGGAAGTGATGATACCGTTATGGCTGTGAAGAGTTTCAATAATGCGTGCTGTAGTGAAATCCCAGATGACAAGGGTGCCGTCCTTTCCCCCGCTGACCATCAGTGTACTGTCGAATGAGATATCCACCGACATGATCCGATCCGTATGCCCGCCGGCGAACGTGTTCAGCAGGGCAAGGGTCCTAACCGAAAACACATTGATGACTTGATCATCCGCCACAGCCAGCGCTTCCCCGTTTTCTGTGAAGCTCACCCCATAAACCACAGGATCTCTCGTACGGATCCGTGTCATATCGCTTCGTTTCTGCCCAAAAACACCGGTAACAAAAAGCAGAGCCAACAGCGGCAAGAGGAATATACGCTTTATGGACATGTCAGTAGTAATAGCGTTTGTCGTTCATCAACCGGACAATAAATCCGGCATCCAATCCAGGACTGATGATGCGATCATCGTGGTAGAGCTTCGAATCTACCTGCTGATAGCTAAAAGAGCAGGAGATATAAAATCCAAATGTGTTGGTGATCAGGCATTCGAATCCGGCGGCGACTCTCCCGCCTGCAAAGAGGTCGCTGGTCTCCATGGGCTGTTCTGCTGAATCATCCTCACTTTCAATATCAACCAAAGGGTGACTGAGCGTCAGTCTGGCGGTACCCACCACGGGTGCCAGCTCTGCACAGACACTGATACGGTTCAGGATTCCTGCCCGGGCTAGCTTCGTACGGAATTGTGCGATAAGGGAATAACTGTTCATCACCATCTCAGATCCTTCATAATCTATTTCCTCACGGTATTCCCACCCCCTTGCCTTCACATGATCGAATCCTGCCCCTATCCTGATGTATTTGTTACCTCCCGCAAGTGCTTTTACCATCCAACCGTTCATGCCACTGAAATTCGGATAAAGGGCAGGTGTGACAAACCCATCTTCATTGATCAGGCTGTCCCCCCGGTATGTTCCCATCGAATAACCTGCATACAGGTTTATCCGCCCTTCAGTGAACTGGGCATGAAGTTCAACTCCCATTAGAAGGATCAAAACTGACAGCGCCTGTATCTTGTAAGTTTTCTTCATTACCTCGAGGGATCATATTCCCACATTGCATGGTTCGTACCCAGACCAACGTAAGCCTTGTCACCTATACTGAAAGCGATTCCAGTACTGACATCGGTCAGTATATCGGATCTCAGCATGTCCCACCATTTGTCCACTTCTTCATTATAAGCCCAGAAATGCTTCGAATACCTTGTTTTTAAATATGTTTTACCATTCAGGTTAAATCCTATCGGGAAATTATCTTCTCCATTGTATGGATAATCACTCATGCTTTCCCAGGAGTTGGTAGAAGGAAAATATTTGAAGATCCTGGACTGATATCCAAAATTGCGTGAATTTCCAAGTCCGATGTATGTATCCTGACCTGACGGGAGCGCGATGCCGAACCACATTCCATAAAACAAGTCGGGATCCACCGGGTAATCTGTCATCTTCAGCCAGACATCCAGTTCAGTGATGTACAACCAAATATCCTTAAAATCCTGTAAGGAAAAATCGACAGACTGATATCCCGTACCCATATACCCATTGTTTCCCCACGGAAACGCAACAGCACCGGCCCTTGGATTACCCGGAAAATTAGCTCTCTGTCTCCAGACATTTTGATCCACATTATATTCCCACCAATCATAAAGAAAGTTGTTGCTGCTGCGGCCTGTACCAAAGTATATCCTGTTTCCCACGGCGAATCCGGTTCCCATGTATCTCGGTGTACCGGGAAAGGGAGCCACTTTTCTCCATTCGTATGTGGCCGGATCAAACTCCCACAGGTCAGCCGAGCCATTGAGTCCGATGTATGCTTTTTCATTCACCACAAAACAGCTGATGGTCGGCTGTGAGCACATTTCATGGTTATAATAGACGATGGGCGAATCCTGTAGCCTGAACCAAGGGTCATTGATGGTCAGTTTCTCCGTAAATTGCTGTTGTTCATCCAGGATGCTTACACGGACCGTGTTTTCCCGTGAACCATAATATCCAATGTCCTGCCTGGGTAAAATAACAGTCAGCTCGTTCGGCGAAGCATGCGAGATCTTACCCGTCAGCGGTCCTATCATGACGTAGTTGTTGGCTGCCACGGGTGAGAAATTTTTACCGGTGATATGGATGCTTTCCCCCGTCAGCGTTGTTTTGGGAGAAAAATCGTACAGGATGAACGATTCGAGCCGGAACGTTTCCACTGAGGTGACAGAGAGGTTGTTCATTCCCAGGCGAAAATGTACTTCACGTTCATCCAGGCTGTCGGGGATCGCAATGACCAGCCGGTCGTCCTGATAATCAATGAGGGCTACTTCCAGGTCTCCCACCCAGGCATGGAATGAGGCAGGATTGGATAAAAAATTCAAACCTGTGATCGTTATCAGCGAACCAAAGGTTCCCGTTTTGGGACTGAAATCAGCGATCTTGGGTGTGATCAGCCGGAAAGGTTCTTCCGCGGTGCTGATGTTCCCCAGTATCGATACGGAAACTTCTGAAGCAACCGTATCGAGTTTCTTTGGGACGATCACCCACAGCGTATCCTGATTGCCTTTGACAATGGAAGCATTTAATTCATTGAACCGTACGACATTGCCGGACAGCCTGTAACTGAAATTCATCCCCGTGACTGCCACGGTATCCCCGATGTTGGCTGGATTCGGGTCGACAGCGTAGACCACCGGTGCCTTGCTCCCAAGGCTGGTAAAAGTCACCTGCTTGCCGTAGGAAGTTGCATGCTCTGTCTTTATGTAAGCTCTGACAAAATAGAGTTCCCCATCCTTCAGTGTTGTCGCAACCTGCTGCTGAAATGTCCCTTCCCGTGGCGATTGCCTGATGGCCAGTCGCTCTGCACTTTCGACCAGGGGATCCTGTCTGGCGTCCCAGACAAAACCGAATTCTTCGATGGGTTCCCGGCCCAGATCTGTTATCTTGCCATGAAAAACAGCTCCTGTACTATCAATGCCGGTTACCTCACCGGTAAAGATCATCGGAAATTCGTATTCCTTTTCTTTCGAACAGGCAACAACGACCAGGATCAACGACAATATCCATATAATAATTTTCGACCACATGCAGGTGGATGATGACATATTATAAGCTATTGTTTGAAATGTTCCAGAAAATTCAGACCCAGGTTAAAAAAGATGCCATTATAGGCCGGCACGACCTCTGCCAGTATCCCGACCGGGCCTGCTTTGATCTTTGCGCCCAGTCCGATAACAGCCAGAGGTAAGGGTATCAAATCCTTGTCGGTGTACGAAAGTACATCCTCTTTATACGTTTCCGATACATCGATTAACATTCCCACGCCAATACCGATATAGGCATAGCCTGTCACCGAGCCTGGTCTGGTTTGAAGCTTTACCCCGACCGGGATGAGATTGAAGAAGATGCGGTTATACTTGTAGGTCTCATTTCGATAAATGGTGCTTGAATCCTTTTCAGAGAGATAATTAAATGTCAGTCCCTGAATGAGGGTCAGGTTCCGGTTCTTTTCGATATTGGTTCTGTTTCTGTAGCCACTGACCCGAAAGCTCTTAACATCATATCCCTCCCCCCATGGGATGAGATTCATTCCTCCGGAAACCTCGTAGCTGATCAATTTCCTTTCACGATACTCTCTGGAAGGGTACTTATTTTGAAAACGCTGGTTGTATTGCAGGATATTATTTTTGATTTCCTTGAGAGAGTACCTGAGATCTTCAGGTGTCAGTATGACAGGTTGGGCAGAGTCGGTCTTAATGACGGTCAGTAATCCCATGTATTTCCTGTCCTTGATTTCCACCTGTTCTCCTTTTTCATTTTCCACTTTTGTTTTTTGGGGTTGTTTCAGGTGCACCATTTTGCCGGTGCTGTTATTGCGCAAAATAATACCGGTCATGTTTCCTGTTGTCCGCTGCACGTACAGGTCGATCCGGCCGGTGAGGATCTTTTTGGCAAAGAAAGCGGACTCCACCGAATCGGCAGGGACAAAGGATGAAGAGGAGAATCGTTCGAAGGTCCTTCCATAGGAAAAAGCAAACTTTTTCAGTTCTGCAGTTGTGTAAACCGTAAGGGATGCAGGATCATTCCCCGGATAAAAGGTGACCTGCCCTGCCAGCTTCAGATCCGAATTTTCCATCAGGTTCCCTGCGAGCGTATCGCCGTCAGAAGTGATCACCATGCCCTTTTCCCAGGGTCCCTTCTGGGAATAAAGCTGGATTGGGTAGACTGCCGCAAAGAAGCAGATGACAGTGGCGAGTATGTACTTGATCATCCTTCAGGTTGTTGAAGTGACTGGAAGTTCTTTTACAAATTTCTCAAAAATTTTGCAAGTATCGCCTGATCAACGTGTATTTATTTGCAGTTCCTGCAAATTTTTGCCCTTTGAGTGTCCTCTTTATGTCAGGGATTCCAATGACCGGATCATGCTGCATCCGTTTATCTCAGTTTAGATGACTTGTCAGATGTATGGCAGGAAACCGCACCATTACATTCAGGGATTCTATTGATAAATTTGAAGTACGTTCTTTATGAATTGTTTTACTATTTTTACCGGTCAATCTTCCGCCATCAGCGGAGAAAGTTTCGTTCGTTGTTTTTGCTTTTTAATGTACCCCACCCCTACACCCCTCCCCTGCTTGCAGGGGAGGGGACGGGGGAGGGGTAAAAGGATTAATTCCCCGGTGCTTGCGCCGGAATTAGGGTCCAGTCCCGATAGTTATCTGGATGCCCTGGGGTTCGTACCAGTGATTTTTTGCTTTTTGATTTTAAAACAAATTCCCTCCGCCATGAAAAAACTTTACAGTTTACTGCTCTTTATTCCCCTCCTCCTCTCCCTTTCTTCCGCTGGGCAAACGGATAGCGTACCGACAAAGGTCAAAAAAGGGTGGAAACTGGGCGCGTTGCCGGTGGTGGCCTATGACGCTGACCTGGGATTCCAGTACGGTGCCCTGGCGCAGCTGAACGATTTCGGCGACGGCACCATTTATCCTGATTATAAACACATGATCTATGTGGAATGGTCGCGCTACACCAAAGGAACCGGCGTCAACCAGATCTTTTATGATACAAAATCGCTTCTGCCGAAGCACCTGAGGATGACCGTCGATGTGAGCTATCTGACTGAAAAGGCACTTGATTTCTATGGATTTAACGGATACGATGCCTCCTATCACAAGGAATATGCTGATGATGAGGATCCGTTAAACTACATTTCAAGGGTGTATTACAAACTGGAGCGTAAACAGTTACGGACCATCCTTGATTTCCAGGGAAGGATCACATCCCAGAAATTTCGCTGGCTGGCAGGGGTGTCCTACTATAATTTCAAGATAGGAACCGTGGATATTGACCGGCTGAACAAGGGAAAGGATGATGAGGATAAACTTCCAGATTCCACGCTCCTGCTGTACGACAAGTACGTGAACTATGGACTGATCGGAGAGGGTGAAAAAGACGGAGGCAACATATTTTATGTCAAAACCGGGCTGATCTATGATACGCGCGATAATGAACCTGCTCCGAACAAAGGACTATGGGATGAGATCATCCTGCTGACGGCGCCTCCCATCGGTTCGGTCGAATCCACGTTTGCCAGGTTTGAGATCACCCACCGCCAGTACGTTCCACTGGTCCAGAACAGGCTCACCCTGGCATACCGGCTTGCTTACCAGGGTACGATCAGCGGTAAGGAAGCGGCACCCTTTTATGTGCAGTCGCTGCTGATCAATTCCTTCTCAAATGCTACCAACAATGACGGGCTGGGCGGAGCCAAGTCACTCAGGGGGATCAAAAGGAACCGGGTGGTGGGTGACGGAACCCTGCTGGCCAACGTGGAACTGAGGTATAAGGTATGGCAGACCAAGCTGTTCAAGCAAAATTTCTACATCGCTGCCATTGGCTTTGCTGATTATGGCAAGACCGTTCAATACCGTGATCTGGATATGAGCCTAATTGAAGGCACCCCCGACTATGATCAGAATTTTGAACCCGATGCGGAGCAGAATCACTTCGGGCATCTCGGGTATGGAGCTGCCCTGAGGTTCGTGCTCAATGATAATTTTATCGTTGCGGTGGATTATGGTTTCGCCGGGGATAAAAGGGACGGTTCAAGCGGGTTGTACATTAATATAGGGAACTTATTCTGAAAGAGATAGTTAAATTCCAAATCCCAAGACCCAAGGTCCAAATAAATCACAAGATCCAAATTCCAATACTGTTAACTGCGGACTGTCAACTGTCAACTGTCAACCGCAGATCCTTCCCCTAAACCATACGGTAAACGATCGCGTTGATGTTCATACCCGCGCCGACCGATGCGAAGACAACATAATCCCCAGCGGATAGCGTATGGCTGTTCAGTTTCTTTTTCCAGAGAAGATCGATCAGAATGGGAATGGTGGCCACTGAATTGTTGCCAAGATAAGAAATCGTCATGGGCATGATATCTTCAGGCGGACGTTCATAACCGTACAGCTTGTAAAGCCTGTTGATGATCTCCTGGTCAAGCTTTTCATTGGCCTGATGGATCAGTATCTTTTTGACCTGTACCGGTTCGATACCAGCTTTTTCAATGGTCTCTTTCACAAGCTGCGGTACATAGGATATGGCATACTCATATAGCCTGTGCCCGTTCATCTTAATAAAATAATCCCCGTTTCCGTAGAGCGGATTATTTGATTTTCCCATCCACATCAGCCTGAAATGATTGACGGTGTCGGACCTTGCTGAATGGGAAATGATTCCCACCGGTTCGCTGTTTTGAGTTGCTTCCAGAAGGGTGGCCCCTGCTCCGTCTGCATAGATCATGCTGTCCCTGTCATGTGGATCGCTGATCCGTGATAGCGTTTCAGCACCAACAACCAGAATTTTTTTAACATTACCCGATTTAATGAAATAATCGGCCGTGATCATGGCCTGTAACCATCCCGGGCATCCAAACGGCAGATCAAAAGCCACGGTCATCGGATTTTTGATGCCAAGCTTATACTTGACCCGTGCTGCCAGGGAGGGCACCATGTCCGTACGGTTGTCTCCAAACCGGACGTCTCCAAAGTTGTGGGCTACAATGATGTAATCGAGCGATTCAGGATCGGTGCCCGATGAAAGGATGGCCTGTTCAGCCGCCAGGCAGGCGATGTCGGAAGTCACTTTCTCAGAGGATATATACCTTCTTTCGTCAATACCGGTGATCGCCCTGAATTTTTCGATGATCTCCTTTGCAGGGGTTTCAATCTTATTGCCACGGGCATCATAGAATTGACTCTGAAGGAAATCGTCGTTGGGGACGGGATTGCAGGGAAGGTAGCTGCCGGTGCCTTTAATGACTGAATAATACACTGAAGGAAACATACTTACGGGTGCGATGAATAAATTATTTGCAAGTACAAAGGTACGGTTATTATATGAATTTCTGACAGTTAATGCATTTTCATTTTTATTTAATCTTTAAGATCCCGCTCAGACAGACCACTCGAAGGGATTTAATATATTTGCTGAATCACTTTCAAAGGACTGGCATCGAACGATTAAAACCGCTAAACTATGAACTCCATGCTGAGGAAATCCATTTATTCGGCTCTTGCTATTTTGATTCATTTTTCACTTACCTCCCAGCAGCCCTGCCTGACTCATTTCAACTGCTTTACGGTCATAGCCGGCAGAAATGCCACCAGCGACGGTTCGGTGCTGTTTGCCCACAATGAAGACGATTACGGGACGAGGATTGTTAACTGGTACAGGGTAGAGCGCAAGATTTATAGCGCGGGAGAAAATCTCATCATCAATGACAGTGGTGCTATCATCAGCCAGGCGGATGAAACGAATGCATACTTGTGGCTGGACATGCCGGAGATGGAATTCTCAGACAGTTATATGAATGAATACGGTGTGGTGATTGCCTCAGATCAGTGTGATTCACGGGAAGACGATCCTGAAATCACGGAAGGGGGAATTGGCTACTGGTTGAGGAGGATCATCGCCGAGAGGGCAAGATCGGCAAAGGAAGGAGTCAAAATCGGTGGCGAGTTGATCACCAGGTTTGGATATACTTATTCAGGGCGGAGCTATTTCATTGCTGATCCGAACGAAGCATGGATCATGAATGTGGTACAGGGCAAGCACTGGGTCGCACAGCGGGTTCCCGACGACAGAGTGGCGGTGGTGCCGAACTATTACACGATCAGCCAGGTGAATCTCAGCGATACAGCCAATTTCCTGGGCTCGTCCGACCTTATCGGTTATGCCACGGCAAAAGGATGGTATGACCCGGGCAAAGATGGTGAGTTCAGCTTCCGTGAGGCCTACAGCGCACCTGATAAGTTGATTCACAAAAGCAACATCTCCAGAAGATGGAAAGGCATCAATGCACTCTCCATGTATGAATATAAACGGGAAGATGAATTCCCGTTTGCGTTCCTTCCCCGGCAGAAAGTAAGCCTCAAAGACCTCATGAACCTGCTCAGGGATCATTATGAAGGTACGCCACTGGATCTGACAAACGGATATAAGAGCGGGAATCCACATTTCACGGAAAATGATCCCATCTGCTCCCCCACCACACAGTACGGTTTTGTGGCTCAGCTCAGGAATTATCTTCCTGCCGACCTGGGGGTTGTCCTGTGGATTGCACCCTACCGGCCATGCATTCATCCTTTCATACCCTGGTACTGCGGAGTTGAGGAAATACCCCAGGCATACCAGAAGTATCCCGTTGCTGAGGCGCTTGATCATCACTTTAAACCGCCTGAGGGACTTTATACAGTAGATGAAACCCTGGCATACTGGTACTTCCATTCTCATGCTGATGGTATCGACAAAGAGTTCGGCGAGCTGTCCGGCAAATCCAGAAGGGACAGTGAGGCGTTTGAGAATAAGTACATCCGCAAACAGGCTGTCTTCGAGAAGGATGTCCTTTTTAACGATAAAAATGATCCTGACGCCATCAGGCGGGAAGTCACCGGATTCACTCTCCAGGCCAGCACAGAAGCATTAAAGCTATTCAAATAATGTTCGTCATGAAACATTCTTACGTATTGTTCTTTGTGATTGTTTTTCTTTTTTCCTGCATCCACGATAACGATGACCCGGCAGGGTTTGTCGATCCGTTCATCGGGACGGGCGGTCATGGTCATACGTATCCGGGGGCCAGTATGCCCTTCGGGATGGTGCAGCTCTGCCCGGATACCCGATTGGAAGGCTGGGACGGATGTGCGGGATACCATTATGACGATAGCGTGGTGTATGGCTTCAGTCATACTCACCTGAGCGGCACGGGGATACCTGATTATTGCGATGTGCTTTTCATGCCCACCGTAGGCGAAATCCAGATCATGAACGGACATGATGATCCGGATAAGGGTTATGCATCCAGGTTCAGTCATAAGAATGAATCAGCGGAACCGGGATACTACAGAACCTGGCTCGACGATGAAGAAATCACTGTCGAGCTGACCGTAACAAAACGTGCTGGGATACACAGGTACACTTTTCCTGACAGTGATTCCTCTCATGTCATCATCGATCTGCAACACCGCGACAAGGTGGTTGAATCGTTCCTCAGAATTGTCAGCGATACGGAAGTGGAAGGGTACCGGCGATCCTCATCCTGGGCCGATGATCAGAGGATCTATTTTGTGGCCAAATTTTCAGCACCGTTCACGGGCACATCATTATTTCACGACGACCGGATCAGTCCTGATAATCCTGTCAATGGTACAAATGTCAAGGCATGCCTGACGTTTCATACAGAAAGCAAGGAACCACTACTCATCAGTGTGGGATTATCAGCCATCAGTACAGAAGGTGCCAGGAAGAACCTGGATACCGAAATACCGGGATGGGATTTTGATAAAGTACGCAGCGAAGCAAGGGCGGCATGGAATAAAGAGCTGGGAAAGATCCACGTGGAAGGAGACAATGACGAACAGAAAACGATCTTCTATACGGCCTTATATCATGCCTTTCTCACTCCCAACCTGTTCATGGATGCCGACAGCAGTTATCTGGGGACAGACTTCCAGGTTCACAAAGCAGATCATCATACGCATTATTCCGTATTCTCCCTGTGGGACACGTTCCGAGCGGAGCATCCCCTGCTGACGCTGGTTCAGCAGCAGCGCACACTGGATTTCATCCGGACGTTCATCCATCAGTATGAACAGGGCGGACGCCTGCCAGTATGGGAGCTTGCGGCCAATGAGACCGATTGCATGATCGGTTACCATTCCATCCCGGTCATTGCGGATGCCTATCAGAAAGGATTTCGAGATTTTGATGTGGACCTTGCTTTTCAGGCTATGAAACACAGTGCAATGCTGGATCACTTCGGGTTGAGATCTTACCGGGAAAATGGTTATATTCCTGCCGAGGATGAGGCTGAATCCGTGTCCCGGACGCTGGAATATGCCTATGATGACTGGTGCATTGCCGAAATGGCAAAGGCGCTTGGCAAAACGGAAGATGATGCTCTTTTCAGAAAAAGGGCTCAGTCGTGGAAAAATATTTTCGATCCTTCGACCGGCTTCATGAGGGCAAAGATGAACGGCCGGTGGTTCGCTCCCTTTGATCCGAAAGAGGTCAATTTTACATTGACAGAAGCAAATACCTGGCAGTACAGCTTCTTTGTTCCGCAGGATATATCAGGCCTGATGGAGTATATGGGTGGTGCAGAATCCTTCAGTGAAAAACTGGATCAGCTTTTTACCGAATCATCGGAGACGACCGGACGGGATCAATCCGATATCACAGGCATGGTTGGACAGTATGCTCATGGCAATGAGCCCAGTCACCACATGGCCTACCTTTATACATATGCCGGAAAACCCTGGAAGACACAGGAAGTCGTCAGGAGGATCATGACGGAGCTATATACTGACAGGCATGATGGATTATGCGGCAATGAAGACTGTGGGCAGATGTCGGCGTGGTACGTGCTGAGTGCAATGGGATTCTATCCTGTTTGTCCGGGAGATAACACCTATGTCATTGGCTCCCCTGTGTTTGATAAAGTCACCATCCGGTTTGACAACGGACGGTCATTTACTATCAAAGCACTCAATAACAGCATGGAGAATAAATATGTCCGCTCTGCGACGATGAACGGGGAAGACTATTCAGGACTATTCATAACCCACGATGACCTGACACGGGGAGGTGAGCTGGTACTGGAGATGGCCGGAGCTCCATCCATTGATCAGGGACTGAAGCAGGAAGACATTCCATCTTCAGCGATTCGCGATCACCTGATAGAGCCTGTCCCCTACCTTGTCAAAGGAGACCGTACCTTTACCGACAGCGCTGAAATTGTGATCGCAGGCACACCGGGTTCAAGGATCTTTTATACGACCGATGGATCGGCCCCTGATGCACATTCATCGGAATATTTGCAGCCTTTGAAAATATCAGAATCCATGATGCTGAAAGCGATATCTGCTCGGGGAGAAAACAAAAGCAGCATTTTATCGGCCGATTTCATAAAACTCCCCAAAGGCAGAACCATCAAGCTTGGAACTTCCTATGCGGGGCAGTATGCAGCCGGCGGCGACAGGGCACTGATCGATGGGTTGACCGGCCCTTTGAATTTCCGCACAGGTACCTGGCAGGGATATGAAGGTGTGAACCTGGATGCTACCATAGATCTGGGGCAAACGCAATATGTCAGAAGTGTTTCCATCAGTTTTCTTCAGGATAACAATGCATGGATCTTCCTTCCTTCAGAAGTGTCTTTTGAGGTCTCCAGTGATGGAAATTTTTTCGAAAAGGCACAAACGGTAACAAACGAACATTCTCCCAGGGAGCCCGGAACAGTGAAAGCTTCTTTCAAGACCGTGGTTGGTAAAAAAGCAAGGTATCTGCGTATTACTGCCATCAACATGGGAACCTGCCCCGACTGGCACAAAGGCTCCGGGAAAAAGGCCTGGATCTTTGCGGATGAAATTACTGTCGAGTGATCGTTTTCTATTTGGGTGGATCCAGGTATGCCGATGCAGTCAGCAGTCAGCAGCATGTCCTGAGGGCGAAGCCCGAAGGATCAGCAGTCAGCAGTTTAACAATTTAACAGTTTAACAATTTGTCAATTTGTCAATTTGTCAACAGTCGACAAAAATCTGTCCTTGTAAAACAGTTATTGGATTAATGTGTATTTTTGTTTACGAAATCAATTACTAACTAAAATAAAATGATCATGAAAAAATTACTTTTTTGGAGTGTGGCCATGCTGTTTTCGGTGATGGCTTTTTCTCAGACAGTGCTTTATGAGGACGATTTTGAGTCCTATCCCACGGGATCCTATATCGGGGTGGAGAATCCTGATTGGTGGGGAACGTGGACCCCAGGCGATGAAGGTACGCCGGTGGATGCCATGGTCGTCACTACCTATGCCCACAGCGGTACCAAATCCATCCTCATTGATGAAACTGCGACCCATACTGGCCAGACCGACCTGATATGGAAACTTGGGGATAAGGTTTCCGGTGGGTATGAAGTCAACTTTTACATTTATATAGCCAGTGGCTTCAGCGGTTATTACAACTTCCAGCATTTCCAGGATCCGGGCATTGAATGGGCCATACAGGTTCATTTCAAAACCACCGGAGACGGAGAACTTTATGCCGGACAGAGCGATCCTTACCCATTTGTGTTTGAACACGACCAGTGGATACACCTGGTTCATATCATCAATCTGGACGAAGATGTTGCAGAAATGTACATTGATGGCACCCTGCTTCACACATGGCAGTGGTCGTTGCAATCCTTCGGCGATCCCGGAACAAACCAGCTGGGTGGTATCGATTTTTTTGCGGGTGCCAACGATGGAACGCAGGATACCTACTATGTGGATGACGTAGAATACATACAGACTGCTGCACCCACCGATCCTGCGATCGAGATCTCTCCCATTTTCTTCAATGTTTCCGGAACATCCGGTGAAATTGAAACCCGCACCTTGAACATTGAGAACGTTGGTTATGGCGACCTAAACTGGGAAATATTCCCGATCTATGAACTGGACGCTGTTCGCGCCAATGGTGTTAATTTAAAAGCAGAACAGGTCTTTACTTACAAGACACTTTCGCACAACCAGGGACCTCAGGTTGATCCGAATGCGAAGCCAGGTGGTCCTTCCCCCGAAACCAGGGATGGAGTGCTACGGTGGGACGACGGAACCAACTACTCTTCCATTTACTGGAATTCAGCACCCATAGATGTCAAAGTGGGTGCCCGCTTTCCGGCGGGTACGACAACACCTTTTGCCGGTATGGAACTGACATCAGTGGAGATTTTTATCAGCGATGCTTCAGCAACAAACTGCTCTGTGAGAATTTACGGACATGGATCTGCCACTACTCCTGGTACGCTGATCCGTACTCAGAATTTCACTCCTGTCGGCACAAGCTGGAACACCATTGTATTGTCTAACCCAGTGTTGATCACCGGCGAAGACATCTGGATCACCTATAATTTCACCCAGGTTGACCTGGTAGGCACGCCCGGCTGTGATGACGGACCGCAGAATCCCAACGGTGATTATCTGTCAACCGGAGTGGGCTGGGGTCACCTCGGTGCTGTCGGCGATCCGCCATTCTATCCAAACTGGAACATTGCCGGCCATCTTACGGGCGAACCTATTGCGCAATGGCTATATGCCGAGCCAGCTTCCGGTACCATTGTCCCGGGCGCATCCACCAACGTGACCATTTCCTTTGACGCTTCCCAGCTACCACAGGGAAATTATGCCGGTAAATTATATGTGCTGAGCAATGACCCGGAAAATTCGCAGAAATATGTTCCCTGCGGATTCAATGTGGCAGCTTCACCGCTTGTACCACCTTCTAACCTTACCGCCGCCACCCAATGTAAGGACATCGTTCTGAACTGGGAAGCACCTGCCGGTAAAGCAGTTTTGGAAGGATACAATATTTACCGCGATGAAGTCCTGATCAACCCCGATCCGGTGACTGAAACATCCTATACGGATGCTGAATTGACGGAGGGCTCTTATTCCTATATCGTGAAAGCGGTTTATGATGAAGGCTTATCGCTGTCATCCAATGCAGTATCCGCATCTGTGGAGGCGATTGATCCGATCAACCAGCTTGAGGTCAGCAACGAACCCGGAACACCGGATGTGTACCTGACCTGGCTGCCACCGGGAGAACTTCCGCAATGGCTACACCTGGACGATGGATTGAATTACGATGCGATCGGACTGAACAATGGCGGTTCCTTTGACGTATCTGCCCTTTTCAGTGCGGAATTCCTCTCTGACTATGAAGGAATGTACATCACCAAGATTGCATTTTTCCCGAGGGGTGAAATGACCGGTTATGCCGTGAAGATCTGGAACAGCGAAGGAGTACTGCTCGAACAGTCGGTCACACCTTCGATCGAGAACTGGAACTATGTCGAGCTGAACGATCCTCTGATGATTGACGGCGCCGAAGCCCTGTATGTCGGATACACCTGTATCAATCAGCCTGTCGGCGAATTTCCCGCTGGCTTTGACAACGGTCCCGTTGTGACCGGAGGCGATCTGATCCGGATATCCGGCGACTGGACAACCATGGGCGGACTTGGGTATTCATTGAACTGGAATATCCAGTTCTATGTTGACTGGATGGCACAACCGGGCAACCCCGTCAGACCTGTCCATGTAGAACACTACGGCAATCCTGTGATCTCTCAGCCCGTCGTCGGCACTTTACCACAGGCTCAGAATGCCACCTTCAACGCTGCAGGACGTTCCCTGGTGGGATACAATGTATGGCGCAATGGCGAAGTCATCAATGAGACGCCTGTCATGGAAACTTCCTATGCCGATCTGGGCCTTGCCAATGACACGTACGAATACTGTGTGACAGCCAACTACGGAACGGATTGCGAATCAGCGGCCGTGTGTGGCGAAACAAGCATCGTTATCTCCGTCGGCATGAAGGAGATTGATAACGCACTGGTTAAGATCTATCCGAACCCGGCCAATGATAACGTGAACATCATGACCACCGTTCAGCTTAAATCCATCCGGATGATGAGCTATACGGGACAGATGATCTACAATGATCAGGATGTGGAGTCCAATGAGATCGTGAAGATCAATACTTCTTCCCTCGAAGCGGGTATTTATTTCATCATTGTCGAATCAAATGATGGAACTTACTCCAAGAAGGTCACGATCCAGTAGTTAAAAGAAGGGGATTAAATATCCAACATACGAACATACGAAGGCGAAGTAGAGGTTTAAGTTGAAATCGATTTTAGAATAGATTGGAGAATTCGGATTTTTTCCTTCTAATCACCAATCAACTTCGACTTTCAATTCTACTTCGCCTTCGTATGTTCGTATGTTGGTTAATCAAGGGTATTTTCTCTTACCCGCACATGTCAATTATTTTACATCTTTTCGGGTACTTCAATTCCGAGCAATCCCATGGCTGTTTTGATCACATTGCCTACAAAGCGGGATAATTCGATGCGGAAATGAACCTGGGCAGGTTCGGTTGCTTTCAGGATGGAATGATCGTGGTAGAACTGGTTATATTCCCTGGCCAGATCGTAAACATAGGCTGCAATAACAGCAGGACTGTACATCTCACCAGCTTCTCTGACAGTGGAAGGAAACACTGCCAGGATCTTAATCAGGGATATTTCTTTTGGAATAGGCTGATAATCAATTGAAAAGAAATCGTTACCCGACATTTCAGGCACAGCTGCTTTGCGAAGCACTGATTGAATACGGGCATACGTGTATTGTATAAAAGGTCCGGTATTACCGTTGAAGTCGATGGATTCTTCTGGATTGAAGACCATGGTCTTCATGGGATCTACTTTCAGGATGAAATATTTCAACGCCGCCAGTCCCACCTGCCGGAATAATCCTGACGCTTCTTCATCGCTGAAATCCTCCAGTTTGCCCAGTTCACGCGTCATTTTCCCAGCCGTGACGAACATTTCCTGCATCAGGTCATCGGCATCGACGACCTTGCCTTCGCGGGATTTCATCTTTCCTTCGGGGAGTTCCACCATCCCGTACGAAAGATGATAGATGCTGTCGGACCATCTCTTGCCGAGCTTTTTCAAAATGAGTTTCAGGACATCGAAATGATAGATCTGTTCATTCCCAACGACATAGATGAGTTTTTTTGGGTGAAATTCATCGTATCTCATTTGTGCTGTCCCCAGGTCCTGGGTCATGTAAACAGAAGTTCCGTCGGAGCGGATCAGAAGCTTCCAGTCCAGCCCCTCGGCGGTCAGGTCGGCCCACACCGATCCGTCCTCTTTTCTTTGGAGGAGACCCTGCCTTAATCCCTCTTCAACCAGTTCTTTCCCAAGAAGATAGGTATCGGATTCATAGTAGATTCTGTCGAAGTCGACTCCCATCTGCCGGTAGGTTTCATCAAAGCCATTGTATGCCCATTGGTTCATCCGGTGCCAGAGGGCAAGCGTTTCCTTATCCCTTTCTTCCCATTTTTTCAGCATGCGCTGTGCATCGCCCATCAGAGGTGCCTGCCTGAGGGCTTCCTCTTCTGTCATCCCTGCACCTACCAGCTCTTTTACCTGTTCCCTGTAAGCATTTTCAAAAAGGACGTAGTACTTGCCAATCAGGTGGTCACCCTTCATGCCGGCGGATTCCGGGGTTTCTCCCCTGCTCCATCGCTGCCAGGCGAGCATGGATTTACAGATGTGTATTCCTCTGTCGTTGACCAGGTTGACCTTTACGACGTTCTCTCCGCAGGCTCCCAATATACGGGCCAGGGAGTAGCCGATGAGATTATTCCTGATATGCCCCAGATGAAGAGGCTTATTGGTGTTTGGCGATGAATATTCGATGACCACCGGATCTTCAGCGGCTGGCTTAAGGATGCCAAAGGATGGATCGCCGTAATTCCGGATGAAAACATCTTTCCAGAAGGAAGGCTTGATGGTAATATTGACGTAACCGGAGACGACCCGGTATGCCTGTACCATTCCGGAATGGGTCTGGAGGTATTTTCCAAGTTCTTCTCCGATGAGCTGCGGTGATTTACGCAGAATTTTAGTCAGCGGAAAGACCACTATGGTCAGGTCACCATCAAACTCCTTACGGGTTTTTTGGATCAGGTTCAGCTCTTGTCCGATATCTGTGTCAAAGATTTCTTTGACAGCTGCGATGGTTTGTTGGGCAAGGATTTGATCAAGCATAAGGTGATAATTCGATCCGCGTGGTTGACAAAATTAGCGCTTTTTTCATTGTCGGACATGCCGAAAAATTTACCTTTGCAAAAAGTGTTTTTGTTATTCGTATAACCAATCTTTTGTTTATGAGAAAAAAAGTCATCATCATTGGAGCTGCAGGAAGGGATTTCCATAATTTCAACACCTATTACAGGGATAACGATCTGTATGAGGTGGTTGCATTCACAGCCGCTCAGATACCCGACATCGCAGGCAGGAAGTATCCTGCCGAACTTGCAGGAAAGCTTTATCCAAAAGGGATCCCGATCTATGCCGAGAGTGACCTGACTGGCCTGATCAGGGAGCACCAGGTTGATGATTGTGTTTTCTCTTACAGTGATGTTTCCTACACGAAGGTCATGAATCTCAGTGCCATTGTTCATTCGGCAGGTGCAAATTTTATTTTGCTCGGCCCAAGGGATACGATGGTGAAGAGTGTAAAACCGCTGATCTCTGTTTGTGCTACGCGTACAGGTTGCGGGAAGAGCCAGACATCGCGAAAGGTGATCGAGCTGCTGATGGCAAAGGGATTGAAGGTGGTTGCCATCCGTCATCCCATGCCTTACGGGGATCTTGTCAGACAGAAGGTACAGCGTTTTGCCACCCTGGAAGACCTGGCCTTTCATGAATGTACCATCGAGGAGATGGAAGAATACGAACCCCATGTGGTGAGGGGGAATGTGATTTATGCAGGTGTGGATTATGAAGCCATCCTCCGGGCGGCTGAAAATGACCCCGATGGCTGTGATGTGGTGGTTTGGGATGGCGGGAACAATGATTTTTCATTTTATAAGCCGGATCTGTCCATTACCGTCACTGATCCTCACCGGCCGGGTACCGAGGTCAGTTATTTCCCCGGGGAGGTGAACCTTCGCACGGCAGATGTAGTGGTGATCAACAAGATCGACAGTGCCAGCCCGGAGGGTATCCAGACCGTCAGGGAAAACATTGCACGGGTAAATCCGAAGGCTACAGTGGTGGATGCCGCTTCACCCATCCGTGTTGACGATCCTTCCGTGATCAGGGGCAGGAAGGTGCTGGTCATCGAGGACGGACCCACGCTCACCCACGGAGAAATGAAGATAGGCGCCGGTATTGTTGCTGCCAGGAAATACGGGGCGGCAGCCTGTGTAGATCCCAGACCGTATACGGTTGGAAAACTGTCGGAAACATTCCGTATCTACCCCAACATTGGTCAGCTGCTGCCGGCCATGGGATATGGCGATCAGCAGGTCAAGGACCTGGAAGCCACCATTGCCCGGACGGAGTGCGAGGGTGTGATCGTGGCCACTCCCATTGATCTCCGGCGTATCGTAAAAATTGACAAACCCAGCACGAGGGTCTATTATGACCTTCAGGAGATTGGCGACCCGAATCTTTCACAGATCATTGATCATTTTGTGAAGACCCATCTACCTTAATAGAGCAATATACCATTTATGAATCCTCTCAAGAACAGGAGTCTTGTATCCATCAGTGATTTTAACAGGGAGGAACAGATATCCATTCTGGATATGGCGGAGGATTTCGAGAAAAATCCAAACCAGGATCTGCTGAAAGGATATATTGTAGCCACCCTGTTCTTTGAACCTTCCACGCGCACGCGTCTCAGCTTTGACAGTGCTGCATCGCGACTCGGGGCCAGGGTGATCGGTTTTTCCGAATCCTCCTCATCCAGCGTTTCAAAGGGAGAAACGCTGAAAGACACGATCCTTACGGTCAGTAACTACTCTGATATCATCGTCATGCGTCACCCCAAAGAAGGAAGCGCACGTTATGCCAGTGAAGTATCGCCCGTTCCGATCGTCAATGCCGGCGATGGGGCCAACCAGCATCCCACGCAGTGCCTGCTGGATTTGTACTCCATCCGTAAGACACAGGGACGGCTCGAAGAGATCAACATTGCTTTCGTGGGTGATCTGAAGTATGGTCGAACGGTTCATTCGCTGGTCATCGCACTGTGCAATCACAGGGCGACGTTTCACCTGGTCTCCCCTCCTGCCCTTCAGCTCCCTGAATCCATCAAGTGGCTTATACAATCCAATCACCTGACATACAAAGAATATGAAGAGCTGGATCAGGTGCTTTCCTTTGCTGATGTTATCTATATGACTCGGGTTCAGCAGGAGCGCTTTGCGGATCCTATTGAATATGAAAAGGTCAAAAATGCGTATGTGCTAAAGAGTGACATGCTTGGCAGTACGAGAGCCAATCTGAAGATCATGCACCCTTTGCCGCGGGTGAACGAGATCAGCCAGGATGTGGATGAAACTGAAAAGGCCTATTATTTCCAGCAGGCGCTCAATGGTGTCTATGTCCGGCAAGCCATTTTAACTTCAATACTGGGGGTGAAATAATGGAAAACAAGGGACAGCGAAAGGAATTGCAGGTATCTGCCATTGAGAACGGAACCGTCATTGACCATATACCTGCATTGAGTCTTTTCCAGGTACTGCATCTTTTGCATCTGGAAGGCTTCAGGAACCAGATCCTTTTTGGCACCAACCTCGACAGCCAGAAATATGGGAAGAAAGCCATCATTAAAGTCAGCGACAAATTCTTCAGGGCGGAAGAGATCAACAGGATCGCCTTGTTTGCACCAACGGCCACACTGATCGAGATCAGGAATTACCAGGTGGTGTTAAAGAAAAAAGTGGAGATCCCCGATGAGCTTGTCAACATGGTCAAGTGTTTCAATCCCCTTTGCATTACCAACCATGAGCAGATGGTCACCCGTTTCAGGGTGGTCGATAAAGCAGAACTGAAGGTACAGTGCCGTTATTGTGAAAAGATCATGGAGAGGGACGACATGGTATTTTTATAGAGAACAACCATCCGTCAGTTTAGTTTTATTTTTTTTCCGATTTTCAACACAGAATTTGGATCAATATCATTGATCTCACATAATTTTTTGACGGTTGTGTTGCAGTTCCTGGCAATTTTATAGAGAGAATCCCCTTTCCTGATGGTGTAAGTTTCAGGCGCAGCCTCCTCCTGTGACTCCCTGCTAACTGTAGCCGTGTCAACTGGCAAAGGTGCTGAAGAATATGGATTTTGCTGTGCCAGGGGTTGAAGGTTTCTGGCCGCCTTGGCAGGTTGTGAGGGTTTGAAGTCTTCGGGTGTCAGCACCACAGTATCGGCCACCAGGCATTCATTTTCATAGTCGATGATGGAAAGCGGGTCAAAGGGAAGGTCGTACCAGCGCGTTTCGAAGTGCAGGTGTGGTCCGTGATAGGTAGATCCCGTAGAGCCACCGGCCCCGATGATCTGTCCGGCTTTCACCATCTGATCCGGCTGTACAAATATTGTGGAGAGGTGAGCGTAATAGGTTTCCAGTCCGTTAAAATGCCGTATGATGACCAGTTTGCCATAGCCATTGTGGTGATATTGTGCGTATCGAACTTTTCCGTCGAACGCAGCTTTTATCGGTTGTCCCTTTTCAAGGTCAAGGTCGAGTCCGTCGTGTGATCTGCTTCCCCGCCAGCCGTAACCGGAGAGGATCCTGCCATAGTAAGGCAGTTCAAATTTCCGGTCGTCGTCGGCGAGCACCAGCAGGATTGCTTCCGGGATGGTATGTCCCAGTCCGTTTGAGGAATAGGCATAGATGGAAGATCGTTCCCAGTTGCGTGTAAAGATATCGAGCGTATCAGCAGAGCGCGCATCAGCCAGCAGAGGATTTTCTGCTGGCAGTTCCTGCCAGATATTGTTCTGATAGATGATGACCTGTTTTCCCTGAAGTTCGATGGTATCCAGCGGTATGAGGTTTTCCTGGGCGTAGGTTGTATGCAGTGAAAGAAGAAGGATGATTCCTATAACGAAGATTATCAGATGATCGTCCACTGTGTAAGATTCTTGTCAGGAGTGATGGTGCAAAGGTAAGAAGATGCCGGCAAACGGTCAGGATAAAGTAAGGACGCGATAACATTTTTTAACAAAACAGGTACGTCACACTTCCGGTTGTATAAAAATTTCTCATTCCTTAAGCACCGCGTAGCGGTGCAATGTCTGTAAACGTTATCTTTGCAGCGGAGAAATGCCGGAGTGGTCGAACGGGACTGACTCGAAATCAGTTGTCCTGCTCAGGCGGGACCGGGGGTTCGAATCCCTCTTTCTCCGCGAGATACCCCGGAGGCGCTGAATTACCAAGCTTCCGGGATTTTTTAGCAGAAAAAACGGGACAAGATCGGGACATGAGTATAGAGAATAA
>Ga0116153_10000164_pt1 | contig 101565 bp, 68 predicted proteins | sample AD_UKC028_MetaG_FD_89896 | JGI IMG/M metagenome (GOLD analysis project Ga0116153, IMG submission 89896) | Active sludge microbial communities of municipal wastewater-treating anaerobic digesters from USA - AD_UKC028_MetaG | ecosystem: Engineered > Bioreactor > Anaerobic > Digestate | place...
GGCCGGCGGCGGGACGGGCAGTTTGTTCTCGATCTTGGCCTTGGCGCGGAGGTCCTCCACCAGCTTCTGGAAGTTCTCCTGCATGGCCTCGGGGCCGGACGCGGCGGCGCCGGCGGGCAGGCGCTGGATGACGTGGTATCCGAACTCGGTCTTGACCGGGTCGCTGACGTCGTTGACCTTCATGGCCTTGACGGCGTCGCTGAAGGGCTTGACCATGCGCTCGGGGGCGAAGTCCCCCAGGTCGCCGCCGTCCTTCTTGGACGGGCAGGCCGAGTGCTTGGCGGCCAGGGCCGCGAAGTCGGCGCCGCCGGCAAGCTCCTTGCGGACGGACTTGGCCAGGGCCAGCGCCTCGGCGTCGGTCTTGACCGTGCCCTCGCCGACCTTGATGAGGATGTGCCGGGCGTGCAGGTTCTCCTTGCCGGGCATGCGCTGGACGTAGGTGCGCAGCTTGGCGTCGAAGAGCGCCTCCTCGTCGATCTCGATCTTCTGGGCGCTGATGAACTTCTTGAGCAGCGCCTGGTTGATGAGCATGGACAGGATCTGCTGCTCGGCCTGGGCCTTCTGGCTCGCCGGGATCGGCCGGCCGCCGGTCACCTTGGCGGTGAAGGCGTCCAGGTCGCCCCGGGTGATCTTCTCGCCGTCGACCACCGCCACGACCTCGTCCTTGCCTCCCTTGGCGGCCTTGGGATCAGCCTTGGGGTCGGCCTTGGGATCGGTCTTGGAGACGGGCTTGGGGTCTTCCTTCGGCTCGGCCTTCGGTTCGGCCTTGGGCTCAGCCTTGGGCTCCGGCGTGGTCTCGGCGGCCGGATCCTTCTTGGGCTCGGTCTTGGGGGCCGGAGCCGCCTCGGTCTTCGGAGCGGCCGGATCGGCCTTGGGGGCCGGGGCCGCCTCGGTCTTGGGCGCGGCTGCCGGGGCCGTCTTGGCGGGCTCCTTGGCCGGGGTCTTGGGAGCGGGTGCGGGCTTGGCCCCCGAGCAGCCTATGACGACCAAGGCCAGACCGGTGGCCATGATGGCAGCGAGAGACTTCATCGCGATTCTCCTGAAACGGCGGAATCTGTTCCGGGGGTCTTCGGGCCCGCGGCTTCGATTGCGGACGGGAGTGTAAGCCGGGGGAGGCCGGGAATCAAGGAACGGAATCCCCGGACAGAGGCGGTGGCGAACGGCAGTTGCCGAATCCCGGGCGGAGGCGCTGCCAGTCCGCCCCCTTCCGCGTCGGCCGGGCCTGCGCAACGACGGCTTCTTGATTTCGGCCGCCGGCCGCCTAAACTCTCTCCCCCATGGACATCGGCATCATCGGATTGCCCCTCTCGGGCAAGACCGCACTGTGGCGGGCTTTGACCGCCGCCAAGGACGTGGCCGCGAGCTTCGCGCCCGGCGCGCGGGTCGAGTCGCTCCCGGCGCGGGTGCTAGACGAGCGCCTGGAGGTCCTGGGCAAGATCGAGGCCAGCGCCAAACTCAGCTACGTCCAGGTGAACGTCCACGACGTCACCGGGATGATCACCGGCGGCGGCGGGGCCCGCGAGGTCTCGGCCGAGGTGCTCGGCAAGGCCCGGGCCTTCGACCTGCTGGTCATCGTCCTGCGGGCCTTCGAGAACGACGCCGCCCCGCACCCGCTCGGCTCGGTCGACCCGGCGCGGGACCTGGCCGAGGTGGAGAGCGAACTGATCCTCGCGGACCTGGAGATCGTCGAGCGGCGCATCGAGCGGCTGACCGCCCCGACCACCCGCCCCAAGAAGGAGAAGGAGGCCGACGACCTGGAGCTGGCCATCCAGCAGCGGGTAAAGGTCGCGCTGGAGGCCGGCAAGCCAGCGCGCTCGGTCGAGCTCACCGCCGACGACCTCTTCCGGCTGCGCTCCTTCCAGTACCTGACCACCAAGCCGGTGATGGTCGCGCTGAACATCGCCGAGAACGACATCGGCAAGCCCCTGCCGGAGTTCCTGAAGGGCCGTCCGGCGATCGCGGTGGCCGCCAAGACCGAGGCCGAGCTCCTCGAGCTCGACGAGGCCGAGCGCGCCGAGATGGCCGCCGGGATGGGCCTCGGCCGGCCGGCCGCCGACCTGGCCATGCGCGCCGCCCTCGACGCCGCCGGCATGGCGCAATTCTTCACGATAGGGCCGACCGACGCCCACGCCTGGCTGATCAAGAAGAACGAGTCGGCCGTCTCGGCCGCCTGCAAGATCCACAAGGACATCGGCCGCGGCTTCATCCGCGCCGAGATCGTCGGCTGCGAGGAATTCGTCAAGGCCGGCGGCTACAAGAAGCTCAAGGGTACCTCGCTCATCCGCGAGGAGGGCAAGGACTATCCGATGAAGGACGGGGACCTCATGAACGTGAGGTTCAGCGCGTAGGGCCGCTGCTCAGCCGCAAAGATGCGCAAGAGGCGCAAGTGTTTCCGAAAGAGCTGCACTCCTGTCGCCATATGTCCTGGCGGAGGGTTCATGATGCGGCCAACCGTCATCTTGGCAGTAACCGTCCTCTTCGGCTGCGGCCGGGAGCCGCAGGTGCCGGCTCCGGCCGCGCCTCGCCCCGCCGCCGCGCCGGCCCCGGCCCGCCCCGCCCGCGACTACAAGCTCGTCCACGTCTTCGTGGCGCTCTGCGACAACCGCAACCAGGGGATCGTCAAGGTGCCGGCGCACCTCGGCGACGGGCAGGACCCGGCCGGGAACCTCTACTGGGGCGCGGCCTACGGAGTGAAGACGTTCCTGGGGCGCTCGGGCGGCTGGGAGGAAGTGCCGCTCGCCGACCGGCCCCGCCGGCCGGAGATCCTGGCCCGCGCGCTCTTCAGAAGCCGCAGTGGCCCGGCAGTCCGGATCCTCGCCGAAGCCTACGACGGAGCAAAGATGGAGGCGGCGCTCACTGACTTCCTCCGGGCGGCGGCGGGCACACTCGGCGCCGAAGCCCCGGCCGACCTGGTGTGCTTCGTGGGCCACAACGGGCTGATGGACCTGCGGCTGGCAGAACTCCCCAAGGCCGACCCCGGAGCCAAGCCCTCGGCCGCCGTGGTCCTGGCCTGCAAGAGCCAAGCCTATTTCACCGAGCCGCTCCGTGCGACCGGCTGCCGGGCGCTCGTGCTCACCACCGGCTTCATGGCGCCGGAGGCCTACACGCTCGAAGCGATAGTGGCCGGCTGGGCGGCCGGCGAGCCCCCGGAGCGCGTCCGCGCTCGCGCCGCCGAGGCCTACGCGCTCTACCAGAAGTGCGGGCGCTCCGCGGCGGCGAAGCTCTTCGCCGCTGAGTAGGTCGACTTTCGGCCTTCGGCATTCGGCTTTCGGTTTTCGGTTTTCGGAAAGGCCGTTGTGCCCAAAGCCCAAAGCCGATAGCCGAAAGCCGGTCGTCGTGCCCCATCCCTGCTGTTGATTCCCGCCCCCCGCGGCTTAGACTTTCCCCCGGAGGCCCATAGAGCCATGATCATCGTAATGAAGCTCGGCGCCCCGCCGGACCAGCTCGCCGCGGTCGAGGAGCGCGTCCGGCAGGCGGGGCTCGCCCCCCACACCATCCACGGCACCGAGCGCAACGTCGTCGCGGTGGTCGGCGACGAGCGCGAGGTGGACACCGACTTCTTCGAGGTCTGCGCCGGCGTCGAGAAGGTCATGCGCGTGCTGGCGCCCTACAAGCTGACCAGCCGCGAGAGCCAGGTGGCCGCGGCGACGGTTCGGGTCGGGGACGTGGAGATCGGCGGCAAGGCCGCCGTGCTCGTCGCCGGACCGTGCACGGTCGAGAGCCGCGACCAGATCGTGGCCACCGCCAGAGCGGTCAAGGCCGCCGGGGCGAAACTGCTGCGCGGCGGGGCCTTCAAGCCCCGGACCAACCCGTACAGCTTCCAGGGCCTCCAGAAGGAGGGGCTGGAACTGCTGGCCGAGGCCCGCGCCGAGACCGGCCTGCCCATCGTCACCGAGGTGATGACTCCGGGCGACGTGGAACTCGTGGCCAGCTACGCGGACATGCTCCAGGTCGGCACCCGCAACATGCAGAACTTCCTGCTGCTCAAGGAGCTCGGTCAGCAGAAGAAGCCGGTGCTCTTGAAGCGCGGCATGGCCGCGACGCTCGAGGAGTGGCTGCTGGCCGCCGAGTACATCCTCTCCCAGGGCAACCGCGGCGTGGTGCTCTGCGAGCGGGGCATCCGCACCTTCGAGACCCACAACCGCAACACCCTGGCGCTGGCCGCGGTGGCCGCCGCCAAGCTGGAGACGCCGCTGCCGGTGATGGTCGACCCCAGCCACGGCACCGGCCGCTCGGACCTGGTGCCGGCCATGAGCCGCGCGGCGCTGGCCGCCGGCGCCGACGGGCTGGTCCTGGAGGTCTGCCCCGACCCGGCCAAGGCGGTGCTCGACGGCCATCAGTCGCTCTCCTGCGAGCAGTTCGCGGCGCTGGTCCGCGAGGTCGCCCCGGTGGCCGCGGCCGTGGGGAGGACGATTTGAGGTCCGGCTCCGCCCCCCTGCTCTGGCTGGCCGGCCTGGCGCTGGCGGCCGGCGCCTGGGCGCGGGCCGGCGAGCCGCCCCGGGGGGCGCTCACCGCCGACGAGCGGCAGCGGATCTCCGGCATGATCGACCGTTGCGCCGACGTCGAGCCGGACCGCGCCCTGGTCCGCAAGAGCGTGGCCGAGCTCGTCCGGGAGGTCTCGGGGCGCGATGACGCCGTCCGGCACCTGATCGAGTACGGCCTGGGCCACCGCCTGCCCCTGTCGCGCATGGCGGCCATCGAAGCCGTGGGCGCCATGGGCCGGGAGATGAGCGCGGCCCTCCGCAAGCGCGCCCTGGCCGGACTGGACGAGCTGGCCGAGTTCGACCTCTCCTATTCGGTGCGCTGCCACGCCGCCCGGACCATAGCCGGCTTCGGCAACGCCGACGTCCTGGCCAGGCTTTACGCCCAGCTGCCCGACTTCGACGGCAGCCTCAGCCGGGACATCCTGGCCAACGACCAGGGCCAGCTCCAGGAACTGGGCCGGCTCATCTCGCGCTCGCTGCGCCGCTTCGACACCCTGATCGATCGGATCGAGTCCGGCGACCAGGAGGTCCGCGACCGGGCCCGCGAGGAGCTGCAGCGCCTCACCGACGAGAAGGGCCGCCGCAGCGCCGAGGACTGGCGCAAGTGGCAGGAGCAGAACCGGGACAAGCTCAAGGGCAAGCCCGACTCGGCGCTGTTCGGCTGGGACGTCAACGTCACCGCCGACCGCGCCTGGCTGATGGCCCTGATCGAGCTGGCCGGGCTGGCCAGAACGCACAACGCCGTCGACGGCCTGTGCTTCATCCTCGATCACGGCAACCTGTCAGAGCGGATGTCCGCCGCCTCGGCGCTCGGCCAGCTCGGCGGAGCCGCCGCCGTAGCCCGGCTGCGCCAGGAGCTGTCCGGCCAGGACGGCTGGATGAGGGCCACCGCCGCCGAGGCCCTGGCGGCCGTGGATCCGGTGGCGGTCGCCGCGGACCTGTTCGGGCTGCTCGACGACTGGGCGCCGCGCGATTCCTCCCCGGAACACCGCGCCGCGCTGCTGCGGGTGCGCCGGGCGGCCGTGGCCGGGCTGGCCGCCGCCGGGGAACGCGCCGCCGCCGGCCGCATCGCCAAGCTGCTGGCAGACCGGGCGGTGGGCCGGGCGTTGGGCTGGGACCTGGTGGACGCGCTGCGCAGGATCGGAGGCGTCGCCGAACTGCCCGCCCTGGCCCGCCACGCCGCGCTCTGCCGGGAGCGGGAGCGCCGGGCCGCCCTGGACGCGGTGGCCGAGATCTGCCGGCGCGAGGCGCCCCCGGCCGCCCTCGGCGGGCGCCGGCTCGCCGCCGCCGGAGCGGCCGAGCTCCTGGAACTGGCCGCCGGCCGGGACGAGGCCGCGGGCGTCGCCGCCGTCTGGGAACTGGACCGCCGCTGGACCCCGGCCGACGGGGACGAAAGCCTGGTCCGGCTGATGACCGCCTCCGGCACCGGTCCGGCCAGGATGATGGCCGTCGCCGCTATCGCCGCCAGGGGCTGGGCGCCGGCCGTGGCGGCGGCCGGCCGGGCCTCCCTGTCGTTCCGCGAGGACCAGGAGCTCTCCCGGGCGGCCTGTCTGCTGACCGCCGAGCTGGGCAGCCCGGCCGGCGTGGCGGCGTGGCTGGAGAGGAACCCGGCCCGGACCGGACCCGGAACGCGGGCCGAGCTGGAGGGCCTGCGGCGCAAGGCGGCCGCAGGCGTGGCCGAGGCGGCCATGGCTCCCGGCCTTGCTCCGGATACAGCCATCGCCTGCGCCGAGGCCCTGAAGGCCCTGGCCTTCGGCGGTTCCAGCGCGGAGGAGGCCAGGCCCGAATTGTCCTTCGGCGGCGATGTCGCCCTGCAGCGCCGCGTGCAGGCTTCGATGGTCGCCGTGCTCGCCAACGCCGGCCTCCGCGAGGCCGTTCCAGCCGCCTGCGCCGCACTGAGGTTGTTCACCATCGAGGAGTTTCCTGACGAGCCGAGGTATTGGCTGCAGTGGTGGCAGAAGCTCCCGAGCAAGCCTGCCGACGGCTCAAGCCGCAAATAATCAACCACTTGCGCGCCATGCGCCGCCGGATCCCCTAGATCGATCCGCCCACTGACACACAACTTCCTTTTGGTTTTTCACGGACAGCACAAGACTGGGTGGTGTATGTAGGCTTATACTGTACCACTTGTACCAGTGGCTGGAGACCGGCTGATGCGCAGAAGGATGAGGGCCAAGCCGCTGACGGACGGGCTTGTGGGCCGGCTGCGCCAGGCCATCGCCGAGGGCCGTTTCCGGGGTGGCCGGCTTCCCGGCGAGCGTGCCCTGACCGCCGAGTTCGGAGTGAGCCGCGGCACGGTGCGCGCGGCGCTGGCCGAGCTGGAGCGCGACGGACTGGTCGTGCCGGTGCACGGACGGGGCACGCTGTTGCGCGAAGGCGCGAAGCTGCCGGTGGCGGCGACCGGCCGGATCGGCGTGATCTCCCGCTGGTTCAACGAGCTCAAGCCGGGCGGGGCGGCAGCCGCGGGCGGGTACTACGGCGAACTGCTCAGGGGCCTGACCGCGGCGGCGGCGGCTTTCGGCCAGGACCTGCTGGTCTACGGTCCGGGCGGCGCCAACCGGCTCGACGAGATCGCCGGCTCCGGGGTGGGTGGCCTGCTGCTGGTGGCCGTCACCGATCCGGACGTGCTGCGCCGCGCCGCGCGCACCGGCCTGCCGGCGGTGCTGGTCGACCACGTCACCGACGTCGTGCAGATCGACTCGGTGGACATCGACTCGGTCGGCGGTGCGGCGGCCGCCGTGGGCCACCTGTACGGCCTCGGCCACCGCGACATCGCCTACATCGACTGGAGCCAGCGGGAGCTGTCCCGGCCCAGGTTCGACGGCTACCGGCGCGGACTGGAGCTTTCGGGCCTGAGCTACCGCTCCGACCTGGTGGCCACCGGCTTCTCGACCGAGGACGGCGGCGCGGCCGCAATGCTTCAGCTGCTCCGGCTCCAGCCGCGGCCCACGGCGGTGTTCGTCTTCAGCGACACCATGGCCCGGGGCGCGGTGCGGGCCGCCCTGGCCGCCGGCGTGCGCATCCCGGAGGACCTCAGCGTGCTGGGCTTCGGCGACCTGCCGGTGGCCACGTCCGAGGCTCCGCACCTGAGCACCATGCGGATCGACGTGGCCGCGATGGGCGCCGCCGCGGTCCGGCGCCTGGCCGAGCGCATCCGGCGCCCCGGGAGTGAGCCCGTGCGCGTGCTGATCCCCGCCACGCTGACCGAGAGGCAGACGTGCCGGGCCCTGGAGGGTTGAGGATGATCGGAAAGGGAACGACGATGATGGCGAACCTGCGTTGCGTGGCTGTCCTGCTCGGAAGTCTGCTGGGGCTGGCCACGTGTCTGGCGCCGGCCGCGGTGGCGGGCGAGAGCCAGCCCGGGCCCGTTCCGGTCCTCGACCTGGACAGCGGGTCCTTCAACCTCTACATGCGCTGGAAGACTCCCGCGCTGGTCGACAAGGACGGCAAGGCCAAGACGCTGCTCGGACCCCTGCTCCAGGGCATGCAGGAGTCCGAGCGCAAGCCATGGCCGGCCGTGGCTGCGGCGCTCCCGCCGGCCAACTGGACCGGGCCGGACTTCGAGGAGAGCGCCTGGCCGCGGGTGCGCGGCCGGGTCATGGTCGGGCAGGACTGGGGCGGCGGCGGCCTGGGCGGCGTTCACGGATACAGCGGCATCTACTTTCCTGGCACCGCGGCGGAGTGGAGCCTCATGTGCCTGCGCGGCAAGTTCACGGTCACCGACCCCGGTCAGGTCAAGGATCTGAAGCTGGTGCTCCGCTATCACGGCGGGGCGGTGGTCTACGTCAACGGCGCGGAACTCGCGCGCAGCCACCTGCCCGAGGGCAAGATCGACCTCGAGACCCTGGCCGAACGCTACGCGGAGGATGCCTACGTCCGCGCCGACGGCAAGCTCTACAACCCTCACGAGGCCGACAACCCCGAGGTGACCAGGGTCCGGGTCCGGCAGCTGGCCGCCAAGGGCTCGGCCGACGGCGTGGTCATCCCCGCGGCCATGCTCAAGAAGGGCGTCAACGTGATCGCGGTCGAGCTGCACGCCGCGCCGATCAACGAGGTGGACCTGACCGGCAAGACCGGCGGTTACAAGGGCCTGAGCGAGCGCGGCAAGGCCACCTGCTGGCCGCACGTGGCGATCATCGAGTCCCGGGTGACGGCCGCGGCCGGTGCGGGGCTCGTGCCCTGCGTCGGGCCGTCGCCGGCGGTCGAGCTCTGGAACAGCCAGCAGATCGAGACCACCGAGGCCTGGGACTTCGCCCGGCCGAGCGAGGCGGTCCAGCCCATCCGCATGGTTGGCGCGCGCAACGGCGTCTTCTCCGGAAAGGTGGTGCTGGGCTCGGCCGAGACCATCAGGGGCATCAAGGCCGGCATGTCCGACCTGGCCGCCGCCGATGGCAAGGGCAAGATCCCGGCCGCCGCCGCGCAGGTGCGCCTGGCCGAGATCGCCAGGCCCGAGACCAGCTGGAACAAGGACAGCCGCCATGACCGGCTGCTGGAGGTCTTCCCGGCGGAGGTCCAGCCGGCGTCGGTCTCGGTCAAGGTGAGGTACAGCTGGGCCAAGGCCAAGGCCTTCGCGGTGGCTCCGGTCTGGGTCACGGTGCGCGTGCCGGCCGACGCCGCGCCCGGCCTCTACAAGGGCACCCTGAGCGTCGAGGCGGCCGGCGCCGCCGGGCCGGCCAAGTTCAGCGTCCCGGTGGAACTCAAGGTCATCGACTGGCGCGTGCCCGATCCCAGGGACTTCGACGTCCAGAACAACATGTACCAGTCGGCGGACACGCTGGCCCAGTACTACAAGGTCCCGCTCTGGGGCGACAAGCACATGGAGCTGATCGGCCGCTCGCTCGAGGTCTTCGCCCAGGCCGGCAGCCGGATCTGCGTGCTCAACCTGACCTGCAAGTCGCCGAGCCTCAACAACGTCGACTCCATGGTGGTCTGGGTGAAGAAGGAGGGCGGCGGCTACACCTACGACTTCACCGCGGTAGACAAGTACATGGAGGTGTTCGCCAAGAAGGTCGGCAAGCCCTCCATCCTGCTGCTCAACATCTGGAGCCACCCGGGGATGGACCCCAAGAAGCCCTACCCGCCGCTGGCCGTGACCGTGCGCGACCCGGCCACCGGCAGGACCGAGGCCATGCCCCAGCCGGCCTACGGCACTCCGGAGAACGAGGCCTTCTGGAAGCCGGTGCTGACCGAGCTGCGCGGGAAGATCGAGAAGCGCGGCTGGCTCGACGCCACCGCGGTCTGCAACATCAGCTACTGCCGCGGGCCGGCCAAGGACGTGGTCGACGTCTTCCAGCACATCTGGCCCGACGGCAGGTGGATGAACTCCAGTCACTCCAACCCCGAGAGCTACCCGGCCAGCCAGGGCAGCATGCCCGTGCCCTACAGCGAGTGGGTCTGGGGCGCCGGCCGGCCCTACAACCCCGAGACCGACAAGGGCGGCAAGTTCCAGTACGCCTTCTACCCGCGGCCCTGGAAGCTGGGCGCCGGGCGCATCGAGGTGGCCAACCCGCGCTACGGCAACGCCATCGTCGAGCGCATGGCCGACTGGTCGCCGCTGGTGCTCTACCGGACGGTGGACGAGGCCGCCGTCCAGAGCAACGTGCGCGGCACCGGCCGGATCGGCGGCGACTTCTGGCCGCTGCCCGGGGGCAAGGACGGGCGCTACGTGCACCTCTGCGATTCCTACGAGGCCGTCGGTCCGGAGAACAACACCTGCTCCATGACCGCCCCGGGGCCGGACGGCGCGCTCTGGACCGAACGGCTGGAGATGTTCCGGGAGGGCGCGCAGATCGCCGAGGCCATCACCTTCCTGACCAAGGCCCTGGATGCCAGAAAGGTCTCCGGCGACCTGGAGAAGCGCATCGTGGAGGCGCTCGACGAGCGCGCCCGCTACTACCTGCGGGCCCGCTGGCCGTTCGGGCCGCGCTACGAGTTCGGCGGCGACGCCTACCTGTCGTTCATCAGCTCGAACTGGCAGGCCCGCGACGAGCTGCTCTTCTCCCTGGCGGCGGAGGTGGCCAGGAAATGAGCAGTCCTTGCAGATTCCCTCTCCCCTTGAGGGAGAGGGAAAGGGTGAGGGGTACTCCCTCGTTTCCTTCCCCGTCGGCAGAGGCCTTGAGCACGGGCGACGAGAGGGACACCCCTCACCCCCGCCCTCTCCCTCAAGGGGAGAGGGGGCCTGAGAGGAAGAAGGAGTTCATCATGCGTCTGTTCCTGACCTGCGCGGCGGCGATGAGCCTGGCGGCGGCCGCCGCCGCGGCCGAGCCGTCTTTCGCTGCCAAGCCGGTGGTCAAGAAGGCCGGCGAGGGCGCGAAGATCGCCTTCGCCGCCGCCGCGCCGACCGACGTGGAGGTGGAGGTGCTCTCGGCCGACGGCAAGACGGTCCGGCACCTGGCCGCCGGGATGCTCGGCGACAGGCCGCCGAAGCCGCTCAAGCCGGGCCTGGCCCAGGAGTTGGAGTGGGACGGCAAGGACGACCTCGGCAAGCCGGCGGCCGGCGGGCCCTTCAGGGTGCGCGTCGCGCTGGGGCTCCGGCCGGAGTTCGACCGGATCATCGGCTGGTCGCCCTACGCGCTGGCCGGAGTCAACGGGGTGGCCGCCGGCCCCGACGGCGCGGTCTACTTCATCCATTCCGGCGGGCTCTACGCCCACCGGACCACCTGGCTGATCTCGGCCTTCGACCGCGACGGCAAGTACCTCCGCCAGGTCTACCCCGGCCCGGCGGGGCTCCCGGCCGAGAAGCGCAGGGGCTGGCCGCGGATCAGCCCCGACGGCGGTCCGGAGGTGCCGGTGGTCGGCCACCTGCTGCCCCGGACCACCTACCCCGGGGCGGTCTTCGGCGACCGGATGTTCCCGCTGGTCACCGGCGACGGCCGGCTGGTGGTGCTCTCCGCCCCGGGCGGCGGCGGCATCAAGTACCCCGACCTGCGCGGCGGCCGGCGCCTGCTCATCCTCGGGACCGACGGCAGCGTGCCCGAGAACTTCCTGGGCCCGGAGATCTGCCCGCAGATCGGGGGCTTCGGGCACCTGGCCCTCTCGCCCGACGGCCGGACGGTCTACGTCAGCGGCCTGGTCGACGCCGGACGCAAGGGCAAGGCCAGGGGGCCGATCAACGTGGTCTACCGCGTGCCCCTGGACGGCTCCAAGCCCGCCGAGGCCTTCATCGGCAAGCCCTACGAGAAGCCCGACGGCCCGGCGGGCCTGAGCGACCCCCAGGGCATCGACGTGGACAAGGACGGCAACCTCTACGTCGCCGACTACGACCACGGCCGGGTGGCGGTCTTCAAGCCGGACGGCGGCTACCTGGACGAGATCAAGGTCGAGTGCCCGGACACGGTGCGGGTCAGCCGGAAGACCGGCGCGGTCTACGTCCTCCAGCTCAAGAAGCGCGAGAAGGACTTCACCGACGAGCACTGGGCCAATCCGGGGCACAACTGGGCGGCCCGGCGCATCGCCAAGTTCGGCGGGCTCAGGGACAAGGCCGAGAAGGCCGCCTGGGAGAACAGCTTCAAGTCGCGCTACGGGGGCGGCGCCTACCTGGCGCTCGACGACTCGGAGGCCGAGCCGGTGCTGTGGGCCGCCGGGCTGGTCTACGGCGGCAGCACCGTCCTGAAGCTGGCCGACCGCGGCGGCAAGCTCGAGGTCCTGGGCGAGCCGCTGGCCGAGGCCCTCAAGGCCGAGAAGGGCGAACCCCTGGGGTTCGTCGGGGACGTGGCCGTGGTCGGCGACAAGCTGCTGACCCAGCACCCGCTCTACGGGCAGCACGGGACCTTCAGCCTGGCCTACAGCGCGACCACCGGCGAATACCTCGGGCGCTACACCCCCAAGGACGACAAGGGCAAGGCCGAGGACATGTGGACCATGACCTGGGGCGACGCCGCCGGCGGCGGCGACGGGCTGATGTACTACCTGGTCCGCAACAACCTGGTGCGCCGCTACGACGCCGAGGGCAAGCCGGTGCCCTTCGCCTCGGCCGGCAAGCACTCCCTGGAGGGTTTCTGGTACGGGCACACCCGCGGCGCGGGGATCTTCGCCGGCCGCGACGGCACCATCTGGGTGCCGGCCGGCACCGGCGACCGCCAGATCGAGGAGGTCAAGATCAAGGTGATCGGGGCCGACGGCAAGGTGCTCAAGGACTGCGCCGTCCAGGTCCAGGGCGCGCGCCTGGGCGGCATCGCCGCCGACCGCGCCGGGAACATCTATCTGGGGGCCCACGCCGCGCCCAAGGACGAACGGATACCCAAGGCCTTCGCCGGCAAGCTCCCCCCGGACGGTCCGGCCCACCACCCCAGCTACGACTACCTGCACGTCGGCCTGCTGGCCAAGTTCCCGCCGGAGGGCGGGGGCATCGTCAAGGACGACAAGGGCGACTTCACGGCCACCGCCCAGTACAATCGGACCACCGTGGCCCTCCGGAACTCGCTCTGGACCAGGCGGCTGGGCTACGTCGGCAACCATGGCCACGAACTCGGCTGCCACTGCGAGACCACCCGCTTTGACCTCGACGGCCACGACCGTATCTTCATGCCCGACCCCTTCCGCTTCCGGGTCTGCGTGCTGGACACCGAGGGCAACGAGATCGCCAGCTTCGGCGCCTACGCCAACGCCGACAGCCGGGGGCCGGGCAGCCCGGTGCCCGAGCCGGCCATCCCCTTCGGCTGGCCGCTCTCGGTGGACGCCGCCGGCGGCAAGGCCTTCGTGGCCGACGTGGTCAACCGCCGCATCGTGGCCGTGAAGTTCGGCCATGCGGCGGAGGAGACCTGTGAGATGAAGTGAATCGGTCCGACTAGTCTGACCGGTCCGACCGGTCGGACTCGTCGGACATGCCCGAGGCAGGAGTTGAGACCATGAAAGCGAGACTGGCGATTGCCCTGCTGGTGCTCTGCCCGGGGCTTCTGGCCGCCGAGCCGGCCGCTCCCGCGTTCGCGGCCAAGCCCACCGTCGCCAAGGCGGGCGACGGCGCGAAGATCGCCTTCGCCGTCGCCACGCCGACCGACGTGGAGGTGGCGGTGCTCGACGCCAAGGGCGCGGTGGTCCGCCACCTCGTGGCCGGGGCCATCGGCGGGAAGGACCCTTCGGCGGGCTCAGGGCCTGCCGGCGCGCCGCCGGCGCCGCTCAAGGCCGGGCTGGCCCAGGAGCTCGAGTGGGACGGCCGCGACGACGCCGGCAAGCCCGCGGCCGGCGGCCCGTTCAAGGTCCGGGTCCGCGCCGGGATGCGGCCGGAGCCGGACGGCTTCGTCCTCGAGAACCCGGCGTCCACCGGGCCGGTCAAGTTCCTGGCGGTCGGGCCGAAGGGCTCGATCTATGCCTTCCACTACGACCCGACCACCGTGGGCCACTGGGGCAGCATCAAGCTCAAGGTCCTGAACCGCGACGGGAAGCACGAGCGGACGATCATGCCCTTCTCCGGAGAGCTGCCCGCCGAGAGGCTCAAGGCCATGGGCGTCTTTCAGGACGCGGCCGGCAACATCGTCCCGCACGTCTACCACACTCTGCGCCTGAGCGTCTACCCGGAGCTGGTCTGGCGCGCCGCCGGACAGAGCCCGGCGGTGGACAGCAAGGGACGGGTCCACTGGGTGGTCATGGGCCCGGCCATCGCCAGCCTGGACGCCGACGGCGGCGCGCCCTACGACAGCGTCGTCGGGCCGAAGCTGCTGGCCGAGATTCCCGGGCTCAACCTGGCCAACGGCTACCAGCTGAGCGTCAGCCGCCCGGCGCTGGCGCTGAGCACCGACGAGCAGCACCTCTATCTCTCCGGGCTGACCGCCGGCGACCCCAAGAACAAGTCCGTGGCCGGCGTGCCCTGCGTCTTCCGGATCGACTTGAAGACCCGCGCCAAGGCCGAGCCGTTCCTGGGCAAGGTTGGGTCTCCCGGCAAGGAGAAGGACCTGGTGACCTCTCCGCGCGGGGTGGCCGTGGCCGGAGGACTGATCTACGTGGCCGACCACGGCGCCGACCGCGTGGCCATCTTCAACGAGAAGGACGGCTCGCCGGCCGGCGAGATCAAGGTCAAGGCCCCGGACTCGCTGGGCGTCGACCCGGCCGACGGCTCGGTCTACGTCTGCTCGATGGCCGACGTCAAGACCCCCGACCTGATCAAATTCGACAAGTCCGGCAAGGAGCTCTGCAAGATCGCCCTGCCCAACTGCCGGCACGCCGAGGACTGCGCCCTGCCCCACCGCATCGCCGTGGACGCCTCGGCCAAGCCGGTGCGCATCGTCATGCCCACCATCCCCTACAGCAGCGCGCCGACGCTGCTGGTCATCGAGGACGCCGGCGGCAAGTTCGAGATGAAGGGCGACCCCCGCGACGTGAAGACCCCCTGGGCGGAGGGGCCCCGGGACATCTCCGTGGACCGCGTCCGCGGCGAGCTCTACGTCAAGAGCCACGTCGAGAAGTGGTGGCGCCTCGACGAGAAGTCCGGGAAGGTCCTGGACGACCTCCGGCTGCAGGGCATGTCCAACAATCCCAACCTGGGCACCCAGCTGGTCGCCGACCCCGAGGGCAACCTGGTCTCCTACAGCTGGAGCTACCACGGGCTGCACCGCTTCGACCACGCGGGCAAGGCGCTCAACTGGCCGGGCCAGGCCTCGAACTACCTGCCGGTGCCCGGGCTGATGTGCTTCCAGCTCCGCAACCTGGCGCTGCTGCGGCCTGACGAGCTCTACATCATCCCGCCGCGCGTCTGGAAGCAGGGCAAGGACGCCAGCAACCCGCCCACCAACGACAACACCACCAGCGTCAACGTGATGGGCCCGGACGGCAAGGTCAAGCGCACCGTCGTCTGGCAGTGCTACAAGGGGGACATCATCCGGCTGGACGCCAAGGGCAACATCTATCTGGCGAGCATGGTCAAGCCCGAGGGGCGCCACTGGCCGGAGTTCTTCGACGGCAAGATCAAGCCGCCGCCGGCGGCCACCGGCGAGCACAGCGACAGCTTCTACTACAGCTACATGTACGGGAGCATCGTCAAGTTCCCGCCGGAGGGCGGGGCCATCTGGTACCGCAAGGACGTCTCCGAGGGCGTCGAGGGCACGCCGCCGGCCGAGCTGCTGGCCAAGCCGAAGGTCAAGGCCTCGGCCCACGACGGCTACAAGACCATGGTCCCGGCCGAGCTCCAGGGCGCGCTCTGGAGCCGCTTCGGCTTCGCGCCCTACAGCGCCACCAGCGCCAGCTGCATGCTAACCTGCATGTGCGAGGGCGGCGGCTTCGACGTCGACGCGTACGGCCGGGTCTTCTTCCCGAACCTGGGCCTCTTCCGGGCGGAGGTGCTGGACACCGCCGGCAACCCCATTGCCACGTTCGGGAAGTACGGCAACCAGGATGACGGAGCCAAAGGCTCCGGCGCGAAGAAGCCGGAGGTTCCGCTGGCCTGGCCGCTGACCGTGGCCGTCTCCGAGACCCACGCCTACGTGGCCGACACAGTCAGCCGCCGCGTGGCCAGGGTGAAGCTGGCCTTCGCGGCGGAAGAACTCGCCGAGATCAAGTGAGGGACACGGCCATGAAGAAGCTGCCTCTCTGCATCTGCGCCATCCTGGTCAACGCCGCCCTCGCCGCCGAGCCCCCGGCGCCGCCAACCTTCGCCAAGAAGCCGACGGCCACCAAGTCCGCCGACGGCAAGGTCCGGATCGAGTTCGCCGTCGACCGCGAAACCGACGTCTCGGTCTTCATCGTGGACTCCGGCGGCAGGGTCGTGCGGCACCTAGTCTCGGGCGTCCTCGGCAAGAACCCGCCGGCGCCGCTTGCGCCGGGGCTCGCCCAGAGCGTCGAGTGGGATGGCAAGGCCGACTGGGGCAAGCCCGCGACCGGCGGGCCCTTCAAGGTCCGTGTGGCCCTGGGCCTGGGCGCCAAGTATGACAAGGCCGCCATGGCCGATCCGCAATCCATTGAGGGGGTCCACGCCATGGCCGTCTGGTCCGACGGCGGACTCTGCGTGCTGACCGAGGCAGGCGGCAAGACCGCCAACCGATCCGGCAAGCGGCTGGTGGTGCTCAACCGCGACGGTTCCTACCGGAAGACGCTGAGCCCCCCTCCGGCCGGCCTGAGCCGGGAGCACTGGGCGGCGCTGGGCGGGGCGGCCGTGGAGCTCGACGGCCGGACCGTCCCGGTGGTCATGGACATCGTGGAGCGGCGGCTGTCCGGCATCCGGCCATGCGGCGGGGCCCTGGCCGCCGCCCCAGAAGGCCAGCTGCTCTTCCTCGAGGACGGCGGCGTCATGGGCCTGCTGGACGGCTCCGGGAAGCAGGGGCTGCCACCCGCCGTGCTCGGCCCCAAGCTGCTGCCCAAGGAACCGGACGCCAGCTTCCTGAACCTGCAGCGCTCGGTCGTGGCCGCGTCGGGCGACGGCAAGGCGGCCTACTTCAGCGGAATCGCCAAGCGGCGGAGCTGGTCCAGCGACAAGGTCCCGCCCTACCCGGCGGTCTTCCGGGTCAGGCTCCCGGAACGCTCCCCGGCCGAACCCTTCTTCGGCGACCCGGCCAAGGCCGGTGCCGACGAGGCCCATCTCGGAGGGGCGGCCTCGGCCATGGCCGCCGACGGCAAGGGCACCCTGTTCGTCGCCGACCCGGCCAACAAGCGGATCGTGGCCGTCTCGGAGGCCGACGGCAAGTCGGCCGCCTCGTTCCCGGCCGGGGAGGTCGTGGACTTGGCCGCCGACGGCGGCACCGGGGCCGTCTATCTGCTGCGGCGGGTCGGCGACGGGGTCGCGTCCCTGGTCAAGATGGGGCCATCGGCCGGCTCGGGGCCCGGCGGATGGAAGGATCCCAAGGAACTCGCGACCGCCCAGCTGACCGCCTCCAGCAAGTGGGCCGGCTGGCGGATGGCCCTGGACGCGGGGGCCAAGCCCCCGGTGGTCTGGGCCAGCGACGGCGCCAGGCTCCTGCGCATCGAGGATTTGGGCACGAAGTTCAGCGACGCCAGGCAGGTGGGCGCCAGCACCATCGGCGACGGCGGCTTCATGGGGCTGGTGGTGGACCGCTGGCGCGCTGACCCGGAGGTGTACGCCCGCACCGGCTGGCACACCGCCTCGGCCAACTACGCCTTCATGCGCTACAGCGAAAAGGACGACCGCTGCGAGCAGGTCAGCCTCCCGATCCACGTCAATGCCGGCTCGTGTCTGGAGCCCGGTCCGGACGGCAACCTCTACACCCTGGGCTGGCCGCAGTACCTCTACAAGTGGGACCGCTCCGGCAAGCCGGTCAAGTGGGACGCGCCCTTCGCCTCGCCGCCCGGCATGAAACCCGACGGCCGCCAGGGCAGCAACGGCATCGGCGTGCACGTCTGCATGGTCTACATGACCCACACCCACGGCATCCGTCACGACGGCCACCACTTCGTCTTCGAGTCGCCGTCGGTGGAGCGTGGCCCCAAGAAGCTGGTCGAGTTCCTGCCCTCCGGCGAGCGGGTGGCCGGATCGCCGCTCATCTGGAAGGTCTCCGACGTGGCGGTCGGACCGAAGTTCGACCAGGCGGGCAACATCTACGTCGCCGAGCAGATCCGCCCCAAGGACGAGCCGGTCCCGGCGGAGTTCGCCGCCTACATCGGCACGGGCAAGAGCTTCGGCCGGAACGACCCGCGGGGCAACCCGCAGCAGATGTGGGGCAGCATCGTGAAGTTCTCGCCCAAGGGCGGGACGTTCGACTGGCCGCCGATAGGGGCGGGCTCGACCCAGAACTCCCTGGTGCCCAAGCCCTACGAGGGCGAGCCCAAGCTCGACCCGGAGCTCAAAACCGTTGATGCCGCCTGCTTCGTCGGCAACGACGAGCGCATCCACGGTCCGGCCAAGGTCACCGGGGCGCTGTGGATGCACTACGGCATCAGCCACATCGAGAACTTCTACTGCAACTGCGAAAGCACGCGCTTCGATGTGGACGAGTTCGGCCGCGTCTGGTACCCGGACCTGGTCCGCTGCCGGGTCGGAGTGCTGGACACCAACGGCAACCCCGTGACCCGCTTCGGGACCTACGGCAACGCCGACAGCACCGGCCCGGAGATCGCCTTTGCCTGGCTCTCCGGGGTGGGCGTCACCGACCGGTACGCCTACGCCGCCGACGGGCTGAACCGGCGGGTGCTGCGGATCAGGATCGTCTACGCGGCGGAGGATACGGCGGTGGTGCCGTGAGCAGGAGTGTGTGAGTGTGTGATTGTGTGGGTGCGTGCGTGTGTGGGGGTGGGAGACTGGGCGCTGATGCCCCCATACTCACACACTCACATACCCACAGACCCACACACCCCTACAGCCCATCGGAAAGGAGCCCCACCATGCGTCTGGCACTGATCTGCGCGGCAGCGATAACCCTGGCGGCGGCCGTCTCCGCCGGCGAACCATCGGGGACCGCCGGAAGCGGGACCATCACCGTGCTCAGCAGCGACACGCTGCTGCGCTCCCACCTGGTCTTCAAGACCCCGGTGGTGATCGGCAAGGACGGGCAGCTCAAGCCGGCCCCGGACCCGAGCCCCAAGGCGGCCGGCCCCATGGCCGATTTCCAGTCGCCGCTGCCGTCCGCGGACTGGATCAAGCCGGACTTCAACGATTCCTCCTGGGAGAAGGACCGCGCGCCCATCGAGGCCGGGCCGGAGGTCGACGCGGTCCGCTACACCGGCCCGTCCAACTCCCTGATCTGCGTGCGCGCCAAGTTCACCGTGGCCGACCCCGGCAAGGTGCAGGACCTCAAGCTGTCGCTCGAGTACGTCGGCGGCGCCGTGGTCCACGTCAACGGCCAGGAGCTCTCCCGCGGGCACATGCCCTCCGGCGAGATCAAGCCGGACACCCTCGCGGAGAAGTACCCGGACGACCTCTACGTCCAGCCGGACGGCAACTTCGCCCAGATCCGCGCCTACAAGTGGTCCCCCGAGGCCCAGGCCGCCTTCGCGCCGCGCTTCCGCAAGATGGCCGGCGTGGCCGTGCCGCAGAAGCTGCTCCGCGCCGGCGTCAACGTGCTGGCCATCGAGGTGCACCGTGCGCCGGTGAATGAGGCGGCCACGACCGCCAGGCGGGTGAAGCAGGACACCGGCTCGGGCGGCATCCCGGGCATCTGGGCCTACGCGGGTCTCAAGGACCTCAGCCTGACCGCCGCGGCCGGCTCGGCGCTCTCGCCCAACGTCGAGCGGCCCAAGGGCATCCAGGTCTGGAACTGCGCCCCCTACGAAACGGTGAGCGCCTTCTCCTACGGCGACGGCGGCGAGCTCCAGCCGATCGTGGTGTCCTCGCCGCGCAACGGGGTCTTCTCCGGGCGGCTGGCGGTAAGCTCCGATCAGCCCATCCGGGGGCTCAAGGCGGCCGTCTCGGAGTTGGCCGGGCCCGGCGGTGCGAAGCTCCCCGCGGCCTCGGTCCGGGTGCGCTGGGCCGAGGCGGGCATCGCCTCGGGGCAGACCACCTCGAGCGTCCGCCACAATGCGCTGCTGGAGGCCGCCCCGGCCGAGGTCCCGGTCGTCCGGGCGGCGCATTCCGGAGACCAGTACCCGACCAACTACCTGCGCCTCAAGTACAACCCCGGGCCGTGCTTCCCGGTGAAGCGCACCGGTCTCGCCGGCGGAGCGGTCGCGCCGCTGTGGATCACGGTGCGCGTTCCCAGGGAGACGGCCGCCGGCAGCTACCAAGGCACGGTGACCGTGTCCGCCGACGGTCTGCCCCCCGTGGTTGTCCCCTTCAGGGTCGAGGTGTCCGCGTGGACCATGCCGGACCCGAAGGACTTCCGCGTCACCAGCTTCGGCCAGCATTCCCCGGACAGCCTGGCGCTCTACTACAACGTGCCGATGTGGAGCGACCGACACTTCGACCTGATGGGCAAATCGCTGGCGCTGATGGCTGAGGTCAACTCCCGTCAGGCGCTGGCCGAGCTGGCCATCGACTTCTACGGGATCGGCGGCAACCGCGAGTCGATGGTCCGCTGGATCAAGGACGGGGACGGCTACAAGCACGACTTCGCGGTCCTGGACAAGTACCTGGACATGGTCGCCAAGAGCATGGGCAAACCGGCGCTGCTGCGCCTGAACTGCTGGGGCGAGCAGCGCCCGGGCTGGGGCGGCATGCCCGCCGACCCCGCCGAGTGCTGGGCCAAGGTCAAGGAGGGCAAGCAGGTCTCGCTGCTCGACCCGGCCACCGGCAAGATCGAGCCGATGGACCAGCCCCCGCCCGGCACGGAAGAGAGCCTCAAGTTCTGGAAGCCGGTGCTCGACGAAGTCCGCAAGAGGGTCGAGGCCCGCGGCTGGTTCGACGTCACCGCCATGGGGCACAACAGCTACAACTGCCCGGCCTACCCGGCCGCGGTGAGCATCTTCCGGAAGATCTGGCCCGACGGGGTCTGGGCCTACACCGCCCACAATGGCGAGCTGGGCGCCAAGTGGGCCACGACCGAGAAGGGCGTCACCGTGTTGGCGCGCTACGCCGACTGCGTCTGGACCCGCGGCCATCCGACGGCGCGCGGCTACCGCGCGCTGCTCGGGCCGCGCCCGGGTTTCTGGTGCTACACCTTCCGCACGGACTTCAACGACACTTCGCCGCTGGTCCTCTACCGCGACATCCTCGAGGAGGAGATCATGTGCGGCCACGACGGGGTCAGCGACTTCGGCGTGGACTTCTTCGCCTTCAAGTCGAAGAGCGGCAAGCTGACCCACGTTGGCTGCGGCCGCGGCACCGGCGGGCCGACCTGCACCTGCATGGCCATCCTGGCCGCCGGCCCGGACGGTCCGGTGGCCTCGGAGCGCTACGAGCAGTTCCGCGAGGGCCTGGAAGTGGCCGAGGCCATCCTGTACCTGGAGCGCGCGCTCCAGGAGAAGAAGGTCGGCGGGGAGCTGGCCGGAAAGGTCAACCGGCTGCTGGACGCGCGCGGCGAGGCCTTCATGAAGCACTGGCCGAACGGGAGATTCGAGCGCGACCTGGAGCTGCTGGCCCTGGCCGGCGAGGTGGCCGCCGCGGCGGGCGGGGGGAAGTGACGGGAGGCTACAGGTCGTAGCCGCGGACGGTCTTGCGTTTGTTGAGCTTGGCCCGTCCCACCGCGCTCCTGAGCAGCGCGGCGACCTGGCGGTCGAGGGCCTCGGCCAGGTCGCTGCCGGCCATGCAGCGGTTGGCCCGGACGAATTCCCGGACCTTGACGCCGATCACGAAAGAGTCCTTCCTGCGCTTCCTGGCCATCGATTCCCTCCCCCGCTGGGCCCCGCGCGGACCGGATGCCGGCGTGCCGGGCTCCTCATCCCGCCCGATATGATAGGCGCGGCGCCCCGGTCCTGTCAAGGCCGCGGGTGCCATTGACCGCGCCGGGGCGGAAGGCTTATAATCGGCGCCGTGATGAGCCCCTCCGCCCCGCTCCGCCGGCTGCTGCCGGCCGTCCTGGCCGCGCTCTGCGCCCTGGCTCCGATCCCGGCGCCGGCCGGGGAGCCGGCGGCCGACGATCCCGCCGCCCGCATCAGGAAGCTGGTGGCCGAGCTGGGCGCCAACGACTTCGACGCCCGCGAGCGGGCCACCGCCGAACTGATGCGGATCGGCCCGGCGGCCCGCCCGGCGCTGCAGGCGGCCCTGCCCGGGGCCGACGCCGAGGTGCGCGAGCGGATCAGCCTGGTCCTGCGCCGCGTGGCCTGGCAGCTGCCGCCGGAGCTGGCCGCGCGCCTGGGCCGCTTCGGGATGACCTTCACCGACCGGTTCATGGCCGGCGACGGTCCGCGCCGGGTGCGGCTGCTCGAGGAGCTTTCCCAGCGCGCCCCGCGCGAGGTCGAGCCTTACGTGCTGCTGGCCCTGGCCGGGGACTCCGGTCCGGAGGCCGCCGCGTGGGCGCTCGGGCCGCTGCGGTCCTGCCGCAGCCGCGCGGCGCTCGATGCGGCGCTCGGCGTTTCGCGCAGCCAGGAAGTGGAGGTGCGCGCCGCGGCCACCGTCGCGCTCGGCGGCTTTCCCGAGGAGGAGGCCGTGAAGCGCCTGGCCGAGATGGCCGGTGACCGCGAGGCCGAGGTGCGCTCCTGCGCCGTCGGGGCGCTGGGCTCCCGCGGCCGGACCCTGTCCGCCGCGGGTGGGGCGGCCATTCTCCGGGTGCTGGGCGACGGCCGGGCCGAGGTGCGGAGCGCGGCGGTGGCCGCCGCCGGAGCCGCCGGGCTCCGCGGGGCCCTCGACAGGCTCTGGGCCGCGGCCGAGGCCAAGGGCGATGCCGAGGCGCGCGCTGCGGCCATCGCGGCCATCGCCCGGATCGCCGAGCCCGGCGAGGAGGCCGCCGCCGGCAGGCTGGCCGGCCTCCTGGGCGACGACGAGGTGCGCGGTGCGGCCCTCTCCGGGCTGACCTCCATGGTCGGCAGGAGCGCCGCGCCGAAGGTCGCCGGGTTGCTCGGCGGGCCGGCCGCCGCCGAGGCCGCCGGCGCACTGGCCGTCATCGGCGGTCCGGAGCAGTTTCCGGACCTGCGCAAGCGACTCAAGGCCGGCGGGGAGGGCCCCGCCGCCTTCCAGGCCGGGCGCGCCCTGGTGCTTCTGGGGGCGCCGGGCGCCGCCGAGGCCCTGGCCGAGCTGCTCTACGGCCGGGACGCCGAGGCCGCCGGGGAGGCCGCGCGCTTCCTGCTAGACCTCGATGCCGAGCGTTGGGAGCCGACCGTCCGGAGGGCGCTGAAGGACGTTCCGCTGCCCGGGGACGTGGGCGACGAAGGCGGAGCGCGCCCGGAGCGGGCCGCCAGCCTGAAGGAATTCACGGACATGGCCGCCGAGCACGCCGGTGACCCGGGCTCCTGGCCATTCTTCCTGCGCATGCACGGGCTGCACGCCCTGGCGGCCGAGGCCGCCGAGCTCCCCGGCGCGGCGCGCGGGACGCCCGTGCGGGGCGGCGATTGGCTGGTCCTGGCCGGGCGCGGCCGCGAGGGGCTGGACCGGATGCGCGAGGCCGCCGCGCGCGAGCCCTTCGACGCGGCCGTGCACAACGAGCTGGCCTGGTTCCTGCTGGTCGGCCCCCGCGCCGAGTTCCGCGACCCGGCCGAGGCCCTCAAGACTGCCGAGAGGGCGGTGGCCCTCGACCCGCGCAATCCGGCCCTGGAGGACTCCTTCGCCCTGGCGCTGTTCCAGAACGGGCGCAGGGAGGAGGCCCTCCGGCGTCAGGACCTGGCCCTGGCCTGGGCGACCGCGCAGGGCGTGGACGCCCGGGCCCGCGGGGAGCTCGAGCTGCACCGCGCACGGATGGTCGCGGCCCTGGGACGCCGCGAGGAGGCCGCCAAGGTCATCCCCGCGGTCCAGAAGCGCCGGCCCAAGGACCCGCTGCTGGCCGCCGAGGCCGCCAGGGCCTGGTGCGCCGCCGGCGAGCCGCAGAAGGCGCTGGAGGCCCTGAGCCAGATGATCGATCTGATGTATCCGGACATCGAGGTGCTGCGCAACGACCCCGACCTGGCCGGAGCCCGCAAGGAGAAGGGCTTCGAGCGCATCCTGGCCCGCGCCGAGGAGCTCAACGAGAAGATGACCCGCGCCGCCGCCGAGGCCGCCAAGGACGCCGCCGTGCCGGATGACGGTGATGGCGACGGCGACGATGGCGACGGTGACGGGGATGGCGGCGACGACGGCGACGGCATCGAGATCCCGCAGATACAGGTGGAGGACGCCGGCGCCGCAGAGTAGCGGCCGGCCGCCCGGAGCCCTGCGCCGCTCCGATCCTTCCGCGCCGTTCCCCGGATCAGCCCCAGAGCGCCAGCCCGGTGACCTCGTCGGGCCGCCGAGTGAGTTCGACGCCGGTCAGTTCCACCATGCAGAACTCCCCGGCGAAGACGGTCGTGCCCTCGGCCAGGTGGCCGCCGAAGGCCCGGCCCTCCTCGTCGGAGAGAGTCACGTGGGCGTGGACGAAGGGCTTCCCGGGTGCCTCGGCCTTGACCGAGACGTTGCCGACGAGCGCCAGGATCTCCATGGGCTTGCCGAACTCGTGGTAGCCGTACTTCCTGGCTGCCTGGTCGTAGAAGCCGGTGCGCGCGCACTTCACCGCGCCGATGGCCTCGACCCGCGCCGCGCGGATGCCCTTCTCCGCGGCGAAGGCGGTGAGTTCCGCGAGCAGGTCGGCCCCGTGCGTCAGCCGGCCCATGAAGACCCGTCCCGGTTTGCCCTGTGCGATCACGGATGACTCCTTTCCCCAAGACCGTCCGTGATTATAGGCGCCCCGGTCTGCGCCGCGAGCGGCGGCAGTGGACGTCGGACCCGGGGTGGGGTGCAATATCTGCGCCGATACCGCTTGCGGCGGTCGCAAGAGCGGGGATAATGAGTCGAACGGACCGTGGGGGGCTATACGTGCGCGCAACGCTTTACGCAATCTTTGCCGCGGGCATGTTGCTGTCCGCCGGCTGCGGCTCCAGGGAGCAAGCTTCGTTCGGCAGACGATATACGGAGCACCGCAGCGAAGCCCGCAGGATCGCCGACCAGTACCCGCTTCTGACCGGCGTTCTGGCCGGCATGATGGCCTCCGGCGAGGCTGCCGAGATTGTGGCCGCCGGCAAGGCCGAGGCGCGCACCTACCTCCTGGCTGCGGATGGCCTCGAGCAGGAGGTCACCGAACACCGCCTGCTGGAGTCCGTGGTGCGGGTCTCGGTGCGGAAACTGACCAGCTGCGACCCGGTCGTCGGGCTGGACTCGGCCAAGGTCGAGAGCATCGCTTATGGCGATGGGGAGGGGAACGGTCTGGTTCTGACCGGCGCCGCGGACATCGCCGCTGTGCTCGAGGCGCTTCGCGAACACAGCCGGGAGATCCGGCTGGATATCGCCTGGCAGGGCTATCGTTCCGAGGGAGACACCGGCCCGATCCGGCTGGGCCGGCACGCCGAACTTCCCTCGATGCCCGTGGCTGTGACCGTGCATTGCGACGACGGTGTCGACGAGAAGTGGGAGCCGGCCGGCCCGCGCGGGCTCTACATCCGCGTGAAGCCCGGTTGGACCCTCTGTTTCCGCGGCGAGGCGTTCGGCGGCCGCTTCACGACCCTCGGAGCCGAGCCGGTCTCGTTTGTCAATCAGCAGGTGGTCGAGGTGCTCAAGCGCCTGGCGGAGAAGGCGGGCAAGGTTCTGTCTCCCCTGCATCCCTCCGGCAGGGCCATCGGTTCCGAGGCCGAGGCCGAGGCCGTGGCCAGGAAGGCCTCGCAGTGCCGCGAGGTGCCGGCCAACTGCCCGGCCGAGGTGGTCCGCGCGGAGGGCCGCTATTTCGTCAAGTTTGTGCGGAGCATCACGGAGCCGTTCCCGGCCCGCGTAGTTGAGGCCACAGTGACGGTTGATGAGCGGACCGGCGTCTGCTTTATTGAGAGGCGGGGAGGGAAAGCCCCCGCGCCTTTCAAGGAAGTGCTGCGGTAACTGCGCGCGCCCATCGGCCATGCAGCCTTGCGCCCGCCACCGCCGGCGGCTAGAATCCGGCCCGTCGAACCGGGCCGGCCGGGGCGTTCTCTGTGGGCTTAAACCGAGACAACAGGAGGGGCGCACGTGGGCGGAATGTTCGGAGTCTCTTCCTCGTCGGACTGCGTAACTGACCTCTTCTACGGCACCGACTACCACTCGCACCTCGGGACCATGCGCGGCGGGCTGGCCGTCCGCACCGCCGAGGGCGGGTTCAGCCGCTACATCCACGACATCACCAACTCCCAGTTCCGTTCCAAGTTCGAGCACGACATCGCCAGGATGCGCGGCGCCGCCGGCGTGGGCGTGATCAGCGACTTCGAGGACCAGCCGTTGCTGATCAGCTCGCACCTGGGGGTCTACGCCATCGTCACCGTCGGCGTGGTCAAGAACGCCGAGGCCCTGGCCCGGAAGGCCCTGGCCAAGGGCGCCCACTTCTCGGAAATGAAGGGCGGCGAGATCAACCCGACCGAGATCGTGGCCACGCTCATCAACCAGGAGCGCACCCTGGTCGACGGCCTGAAGAGCGCCCAGGCGGCGATCGAGGGCTCCTGCTCCATCCTGCTGCTCACCGAGGGCGGCGAGGTCTACGCCGCGCGCGACCGGGTCGGCCGCACCCCGCTGATCATCGGCCGCAAGCCCGGCGCCACCGCGGTGGCCTCGGAGAGCTGCGCCTTTCCGAACCTCGGCTACGAGGTCGAGCGCGACCTGGGCCCCGGCGAGATCGTGCGGCTTTCGCCCGACGGCGCCGAGCGCCTGGCCGGCCCCGGCGACCGGATGAGGATGTGCTCCTTCCTCTGGGTCTACTACGGCTACCCGGCATCGAGCTACGAGGGGCAGAACGTCGAGGTGGTCCGCAACCGCTGCGGCGCGGCCCTGGCCCGCCGCGACAACGTCAAGGTCGACATGGTCGCGGGCATCCCCGACTCCGGCACCGGCCACGCCATCGGCTACGCCACCGAGGCGGGCGTGCCCTACCGCCGGCCCTTCGTGAAGTACACCCCGACCTGGCCGCGCTCCTTCATGCCCCAGGACCAGTCGGTCCGCGACCTGGTCGCCCGGATGAAGCTGATCCCCATCCGCGAGATGCTCGATGGCGCGCGAGTCCTCTTCTGCGAGGACTCCATCGTCCGCGGCACCCAGCTGCGCGACACCGTCCGGCGGCTCTACGCGGTGGGCGCCCGCGAGGTGCACATGCGCCCGGCCTGCCCGCCGCTGGTCTACGGCTGCAAGTTCCTGAACTTCTCGCGCTCGCGCTCGGAGCTGGACCTGGCCGGCCGCTGGGCCATCAAGGCGCTCGAGGGCCGTGACGACGCCTGCCTCGCCGAGTACGCCGCCGACGGCTCCGCCAAGAAGGAAGCCATGATCGAGCACATCGGCAAGACGCTGGAGCTGACCAGCCTGCGCTACCAGCGGCTCGACGACCTGGTCGCGGCCATCGGCCTGCCCAAGGAGAAGCTCTGCACCTACTGCTGGGACGCGCAGGGATAGCCGGCCCCCGGGCCGTCAGCCCCGGTCCAGCGCCTGGGGGTGCTCCATACGCCGGATGGCGTCCTCGCGGGTGATCAGCCCGCGGCGGTAGAGGTCGGTCATCGAACTGTCCATGGTGTGCATGCCCATCCGGCCCTGGGTCTCCAGGACGCCGGCCAGCATCTGGGTCTTGCCCTCGCGGATCAGGTTGGCTATGGCCGAGTTGTTGCGGAGCAGCTCGGTGGCCAGGGCCAGGCCGGTGCCGTCGGCCCGCGGCACCAGCTTCTGGGCCAGCACCGCCAGGAGCGTGAAGGACAGCTGCAGCCGGATCTGGCCCTGCTGGTGCGGGGGGAAGACGTCCACGATGCGGTCTATGGACTGCACCGTCGAACCGGTGTGCAGCGTGGCCAGCACCAGGTGCCCGGTCTCGGCGGCGGTCAGCGCGGCCGAAATGGTCTCCGTGTCGCGCATCTCGCCGACCATGATGACGTCGGGCGTCTCGCGCAGGGCGTGGCGCAGGGCGCTGGCGAAGCTCTGGGTGTCGCGGCCCACCTCGCGCTGGTCCACGATGCTCTTCTTGGAGGTGAAGACGAACTCGATGGGGTCCTCGATGGTGATCACGTGCGCCCGGCGCCGCCGGTTGAGGTGCTCGATGATCGAGGCCATGGTGGTGGACTTGCCCGATCCGGTCGGCCCGGTGATCAGCAGGAACCCCTGCGGCACCAGGGCCAGCTCCTCCAGCGCGGCGGGCAGCCCCAGCGCCTGGATCTCCGGGATGCTGGTGGGCACCAGCCGGAAGGCGGCGGCCAGGGCGTCGCGCTGCCGGTAGATGTTGCCGCGGAAGCGCCGGCCGGCGACGTTGGCGGCCATGTCCACCTCGCCGTCGCGCTCGAAGGTGGCGATCTCCGCGTCGGTCATCACCGCGTAGGCCATCTTGCGGACGGCATCGGGGTCGAGCGGCGGGGCCTCCAGGAAGCGCAGCTCGCCGTGCAGCCGCAGCACCGGCGGGGTGTTGGCGGTCAGCAGCAGGTCCGAGGCACTCGCGGCCACCGCGGCCTCGAACAGGGAAATGATGTCCTGGTGCATTGCGCCCCTCAGCCTCCCGTTGCGTCCGGCGCCCCGGGCGGCCACCGGGCGAGGCGCGGCTGGCCGCCCTCCGGCCAGTCGAGGATGGTTCCGCCGTCCTCCGTCCAGCCGCCCAGCACGAACATCCGGAGCACCCCGCCGGCCACGGGAATATCGTTTTCCCCGGGGCGGTGGGTGTGGCCGCAGACCAGTACCCCCGCCCCGGCGGCGGAGGCCAGGCGGGCGGCCTCGGCCAGGTCCGGCTCCATGGCCCCGGGCGGCTTGACGGCCTTCTCGTGCCGGCTGACGCCCTCCAGCCGGCGGATCATCCAGAGCAGGACCGGCTCGGGCAGCCGGCGCGCCGCGAACCTGGCCGGCCAGCTCCGGACCAGGCGCTTGAAGAACTGGTAGCGCCGGTCGGCGGTGAGCAGTTCGTCGCCGTGCATGAGCAGGACCCGCCGGCCGCCGGCCTCGACCACGGCGCGCTCGCCCAGCGGCTGGGCCCCCGCGGCCGCTGCGAAGACCGGCCCGTAGCCGAAGTCGCGGTTGCCGTCGAGGGCCGCCACCGGGCAGCCGGCGCGGGCCAGCGCGGCCAGGGCCTCCAGGGGACGGGCGTGCAGCCTGCGGGCCAGCGCCGGCCGCTCCACCCAGAAGGCGAAGAGGTCGCCCAGGATGTAGAGGCGCTGCGCCCGGCCGGCGCGGGATCGCCCGGCCAGTTCCTCGAGCAGCGCCAGGAAGCGCGCCTCCACTCCGGGCGCCCCGGGCCCGAGGTGCAGGTCGGATATGAAGGTCAGATCCGCCAAGCTCGCCCTCCGCAGACGACCGGTGATTATACGCCGCGACCGGCTGGGTTCTAGGCAGTTGCCGGGCGCGGGGGGCGGGGTATAATCCGCCCGCGGCCGGCGGGCCTGGGATGCGGGTGCGCCCCGGGGCCGGCCGCCGGGGAGTCTCTGGCGATGACCGTCCACAGCTACTACCTGGACAACGAGCGCCGGCTGGCGACGGGGCTGGACCCCGAGCGCATGGCCGAGGTCATCACCAAGGGCCCCTCGGCCGGCACCCTGTGGGTCGACCTCGACAACCCCACCGCCGAGGAGATCGACCTGCTCGACGAGGTCTTCGCACTGCACCCCCTGACCATCGAGGACTGCACCAACGTAAGCAAGTTCCCCAAGGTGGAGGACTTCGGCCGGTACCTGTTCATGGTGCTCCTGGCCCCCAACCCGGCCACGCTGCTCAACGACGAACTGGCCGCCGTGGAGCTGGACATCTGCATGGGCGCCAACTGGGTGATGACCTACCACACCGGCGGCGAGCTCGGCTGCATAACCCGGGCGGTGGGGGCGCTGCGGCGCAACTCCGCCAACGTGCTCGGCAAGGGCCCGGCCTTCCTCTTCCACCGGCTGGTCGACGGGCTGGTCGACGACTACTTCCCGCTGCTCGACGTGCTCGACCGCGAGACCGAGGAGGTCGAGACCCACTTCATCAACAGCCGGCCGTCGCGCGAATCCTTCACCAAGATGCTGGCCCTGAAGCGCAACGTCCTGCACCTGCGCCGGATCGTCCTGCCCCACCGGGAGATGATCGGCCGGGTGCTCCACGAGGACTACCCGCTGCTCGGCGAGAGCGTGCTGATCTACTTCCGCGACGTCGCCGACCACCTGGCGCGCATCGCCGACCAGATCGAGCTCTTCCGCGAGACCATCTACGAAGCCGCGCAGATGTACAACTCGGCCCTCATGCAGCGCACCAACGAGACCATGCGCATCTTCACGGTGCTCACCGTCCTGGTCATGTTCCCGACGGCGGTCTCCAGCGTCTACAGCATGAATGTCAAAGGCATCCCCTTTGCCGAGCACCCCCAGGCCTTCGCCCTGGTGACCGGCTTCATGGTGCTGATGATGATCGGCATGATCTGGTACTTCCGCCGGAAGAAGTGGTTCTGACAGCCTGAGAACAAGGAGCGTTCCGAGATGAGCAACCCCGTCCTGCGCACCAACCTGCCCGAGCTCAAACTGGTGAACCGCGGCAAGGTCCGCGACGTCTACGACCTGGGCGCCGATGGCCTGCTCTTCGTGGCCAGCGACCGGATCTCGGCCTTCGACTCGATCCTGCCCACCGGGATCCCCGACAAGGGCCGGGTGCTGACCGCCCTGTCGCTCTTCTGGTTCGACTTCACCAAGGACATCATCCCCAACCACTTCATCTCCGCCGACCTGAAGAAGATCGGCCACGACGTGCTCAAGCACCAGGACCAGCTGGCCGGGCGGAGCATGCAGGTGGCCCGCTGCGAGATCCTGCCGATCGAGTGCGTGGTCCGGGGATACCTGGCCGGCTCGGGGTGGAAGGAGTACCAGAAGTCCGGGACGGTCTGCGGCGTGAAGCTCCCCGCCGGCCTTAAGTCGGGCTCGAAGCTGCCCGAGCCGATCTTCACTCCGTCGACCAAGGCGACCAGCGGCCACGACGAGAACATCTCCTTCGAGCGGACCGTGGAGATCATCGGCCGCGAGCGCGCCGAGGGCATCCGCGCGGCCAGCCTCTCGGTCTACCGGGCGGCGGCCGACTACGCCCTCAAGCGCGGCGTGATCATCGCCGACACCAAGTTCGAGTTCGGCATCCGCGAGGGGCGCCTGACCCTGGCCGACGAGGTGCTCACCCCGGACAGCTCGCGCTTCTGGCCGGCCGCGGGGCACACGCCCGGCGGCGAGCAGCCCTCCTTCGACAAGCAGTTCGTCCGCGACTACCTCGAGACCTGCGGCTGGAGCAAGGAGCCGCCGGCCCCGCCGCTGCCGGACGAAGTCGTCGCCAAGACCCGCGAGAAGTACCTGGAAGCCTACCGGCTGCTGACCGGCCGCAAGGAGCTGCCGGCGGTCTGACCGGGCGCCGACGGTCGGCGGCAGGCGCGGGTCCCCGGTCTCCGGGGCGGGCCATCCGCCGCGCTTGACAGCCCTCCCCCGCAAAACTAGAATCCCCGCGTTCCCCGGACCGCCTGGAGATCCGATGTTCTTCGCCCCAGTTGAGCTCAGCGAGCAGCGCCGCGACGAGATGGTCGAGCAGGCCGCCCAGGCGGTCGTGCGCCGGCGACTGGAGTCCCCCGCACTGGTGGCGCTGGAGATGACCCCGCTGTCGGTGATCGGCGCCAACCTGGTGATGCTGAGCACCCCGCTGGCCGGGCCCTTCCTGGGCTGGCGCTTCTGCGACGAGCTGGCCTTCTTCATGATGGACCGGTCCAACGTCGCGCGGCTGGCCAAGCGGATCGAGGCCCTGGCCGCGGGCTCCTCCAGCAACCCGCAACCCGCAACCCGCAACCACGCCTCTGAAGGGCCGGCCCGGTGACCCCTCCCCCGATCGTCCACGCCAGCTGGGCCATGATGGTCCTGTCGGTGCTGCTGCTGGCTCCGCCGATCGTCTTCATCTTCATAGCCAGGCGCGGCCGGCAGCTCTACATCCGGCGCATACCGGGCATCGACGCCATCGAGGAGGCGCTCGGGCGCGCCACCGAACTGGGCCGGCCGATCGTCTTCACCACGGGCATGACCGGCCTGGACCAGCTGCTCTTCGCCATCCTCGGGGTGCTCTCGCACATCGGCAAGAAGGCCGCGGCCTTCGGCTGCCGGCTGATCGTCCCCCAGCGCGACTACGAGGTCATGCCCGTGGTCTCCGAGACGGTCCGCGAGGCCTTCCGCAGCGCCGGCCGGCTCGACGCCTTCAACCCCCAGGACATCCGCTACCTGTCACCCGAGCAGTTCGCCTTCGCCTCCGGCTACATGGGCATCGTCCACCGCGAGAAGGCCGCCAGCTGCTTCATGTTCGGCGACTACGCCGCGGAGAGCCTGGTGCTGGCCGAGGCGGGTCAACAAGTGGGCGCCATGCAGGTGGCCGGCACGGTCTCCTACAACCAGGTGCCCTTCTTCCTGACCAGCTGCGACTACACCATCATCGGCGAGGAGGTCTACGCCGCCGGCGCCTACCTCTCGCGCGACCCGGCCCAGCTCGGCTCGATCCGCGGGCAGGATGTGGCCAAGCTGGTGGTCCTCGGGACCGTGGCGGCCGGCGTGGTCTTCGCCACGGCCTACTCCTCCATGCGCTCCGACCCGCGCGAGGGCACCAAGTACAACTCGCCCTTCTCCCAGATGCTCTACGAACAGCCCAAGCAGGCCAGGGCCGTGGCCGACTTCGAGGTCGAGAGCGCCTTCCGACCGCCCAACGCCCCGACAGCCGAGGACCTGGCCGCCGGCCAAACCTCCGGGATGCCGGCCGAATGGTCCCCCGCCGACCTGGACCAGGACCTGGGCCGCATCCGGGCGCGCTACGGCAGGAAGGCGGTCCGCGCGGCCGGGATGCTCCGGGGCGTTTCGGCCGACTCCGCCGCCCTGGCCGCCCGGCTGCGTTCGGGGCTGGCGCTCGTGGCCGACGAGGCCGCCCGGGCCGAGGCCTCCGCGCTGGCCGGCCGCCTCGACGAGGTGGCCGGGCGCGCCACGCAGGAATCCGCGGCCCTCAGGGCGCAGCACCGCACCGACCTGGCTGCCCTGGCCGTGGACATCGCCTCGCGAGCGCGCCCCCGGGCCGCCGAGCTGGCCGGGCTGGAACTCGCCACCCTGGGCGACTGGGTGGACGACAACGAGAAGCTGGCCGGGGACAATGGCAAGGCGCTGGTGGCGCGAGCCCAGAGCGTTGTCCGCGACAACCCCGAAGCCGACGCCACCCGCATCGCCCGCGAGCTCCGCGCCGCCCGCCAGGCCTGCTATCGGGCCTGGTTCGCCCGGGCCCGCGCCTACACCCTGGAAGCCGAGCGCGCTGCCGAGGGGCGGACGCCGACCTTCCTGGGCAACCTGGCACCCGCCGACGGCGGGCTGCCCCTGACCCTCGACGGCACCAGGTCGGCCAGCGGCCGGCTCATGCCTCTGTCCTATGCGTGGAAGGTGTCGTTCGCCTCTGGCGAGACGTCCGAACACCAGGGCCCCCAGGTCAAGGTGCCTTTCACCAAGGCCGGTGACTGCCTGGTGTTCCTCAAGGTCTCCGAGAAGCCCTCCCGGCCGCGCTCCATGGTCCTGGCGCTCCTGACCAACGAGCCCACCGACGTCCGGCACGAGACCATCGCCGCCGGCACGACGTTCAACTTCTCCTGGCGGATGCCCAAGGACGCGCGTCCCGGGAGCGCGGAGATATCCTGGGACTTCGGTGACGGAGGCCCGGTGGTCTCCGGCAAGGAAGGCAAGGCACTGGCCCAGACGCACACCTACGCCGACCCGGGCAGTTACCGGATGACCGTGGAGGTGCGCTACCTCCGGGACGACAAGCCCGCAGCGGCGGCCGCAGCGGCAGCCGCCGCCAAGGCCAAGGCCGGTTCGGGGACGGCCGCACCGGGGCTCATGGCGCTCCGCGCCGACGTGGCGGCCGGCCTGACCGGCATCTGCGACCGCCTGGCCGAACTGGAAGAGTGCCTGGCCGACATGAAGTCCGACACCGACGAATACGCCAGCCGTCTGGAGACGTTCGGCAAACTGTCCCCCGAGGCCTGGCCGGACCGCGAGAAGGTCGCAAGCCTGGGCAAGACGGCCGGCGAACTGCGCGTCTGGACCGCCGACCAGAACAAGGCCCTGGGCAAGAGCCTCTCCGCCGTCGGCACGCTGGGGGCCGCCAAGCCCGCCGAGCCGCCGGCCGGCGCCAAGCCCGAGGCGACTCCGACCGGCGACGCCAAGCCCGCGGCCGGCAAGAGCTCCGAAGGCATCCCGTGCTGGAACCGTTTCCGGATCTACTGGAAGGTCGTCAGGCCGGAGGAGCACGAGTCGAGAATGGTCATCCGGGTGCGCGACGTCCCCGAGAAGCTGCCCCGCGCCCCATGGGAGCCGCGGCCCAAGCCCCCCGAGCCCAAGCCGGCTGAGGCCCCGGCGGCAAAGGAGGCGGGCAAGTGAGACGCCTGCTGGTGATGCTCGTGACCCTCCTGGCGGGGGTCTACTTCTTCGTCCAGTTCTTCCTGCCCAAGGACTTGTACATCTTCGGCGAGTTCTACCAGTGGGGCCGGTACGAGAAGGAGGTCTTCGACTTCGTCCGGGTGATCTTCGTGATGTCCTTCGGGCTGGGCATCATCAACCTGGTCCGGGTCTACGGCTATCAGATCGTCCGGGGCCGGCCGGGCTGGGTCAACGGCGCGGTGCTGCTCCTGGCCATGGTCGTCACCATCGTCGCGGGCATGTGGGGCAAGTTCGGGCAGAGCGACGGCATGGCGTCGTTCTACGACAAGTTCCTGTTCGGCGGGCTGATGAACAACCTGAGCTCGGCGATGTTCTCGCTGCTGGCCTTCTACATGGCCAGCGCGGCCTACCGCTCCTTCCGGGTCAAGAGCTTCGAAGCCGCGCTGATGATGGGCGCGGCGCTGGTCATCATGATCGGCCAGATCCCGCTGGGGTACCTGGTCACCGAGCAGGCCCCCCAGGCCCGCAACTGGACCATGCAGTGGATCAGCACCCCGGCCTTCCGCGGCATCGCCTTCGGGGCCATGGTCGCCGGGCTGGCCATGGCCATCCGGATGTGGCTGAGCCTCGAGAAGACCAACTTCGGAGGGGGCAAGTGATGGCCGGCGAGCGCCGTTCCTTCTCCGAGTGGCTGCTGGCCATCGACCGCCGGCTAGTCTACCTGCTGGTGCTCGTGGCCCTGGCCGTCCCGCTGCTGGCCGCCGAGTTCGCTCCCTACACCGCCCGCAAGCTGACCCTGCCGCCGGCCCCGCTGCGCGGCGCCCGGCAGCTCTTCGACCGGGTGGAGCGCATCGTCAACGAGCGCCAGGAGGCCGGCGCGGCCTACGACAAGATCGTGCTGATCTCCGCCGACTTCGGCCCGCAGACCCGCGCCGAGCTCTACCCCATGCTTGAGTGCACCGTCCGGCACCTGATGATGCGCCGGATCAAGTTCGCGATCATGACCAACGTGCCCGACGGCGCCGGCTACTGCAAGGAGGTGCCGGAGAAGCTGGCCCGGGAGCTGGGCTGCGAGTACGGCAAGGACTGGGTCAACTTCGGCTACAAGCCCGGCGGGTCGTTCCTGGTGCGCCAGATGGCCGCCAAGCTGCCCGAGGCGATCAAGACCGACTACAAGGGCGAGAAGGTCGAAAGCCTCCCCTGCATGACCGGCATCAAGGACGCCGGCAACGTCAGCCTGCTGGTCGAGATCACCGGTCTGGTGGGCATGTTCGGCCGCTGGCCGGCGTTCTTCTCGACGCCGACCTCCCGTCCGGACATGGCTCACGGCTGCACCTCGGTGTCCATCCCCGACGCCTACTCCGACCTGGAGAGCGGGCTGATCTGCGGCCTCTTCGAGGGCATCGCCGGCGCGGCGGCCTACAACGACTTCCTGGAGGGCATCCGCGATCCCGAGAAGGACCCGCCGGCCTCCCTCGCCGCGCGGGTACACATGACCGGCCAGACCGTGGCCCACGTGCTGGTCATCATCTTCGTGGCCCTGGGCAACGCCGGGGTGCTGCTGTCCTGGTGGGCATCGCGGCGGCGCGCGGCCGGGAACGGGTGACCAGGTGAGCGCCATCAACTGGGATCTCTGGGGCGTCCTGGCCGGCGGCTTCTGCGTGCTGTCGATCTACTCGTTCCTCTGGAAGGAGAACCGCTTCTACCGGTTCTTCGAGCACGTGTACATCGGAGTGGCCACGGGCTACGGCGTGGTCGAGACCATCTCCAACTTCGTCTGGCCAGACTGGCTCAAGCCCTCGCTGGGCCTGGACCTCCAGCCCTGGGAGTCCTACCAGTGGTGGAAGGCCTACCTGTTCGTCGCGGCGGCCATCGGCCTGCTCATGTACTTCATGCTCAGCCGCAAGCACAACTGGATCGCCAGGATCGTGATCGGCCTGGGGCTGGGCATCGCCGGCGGCATGGCCTTCCAGGGCTTCTTCGGCGGGTTCTTCCCGACCCTGGTGGACAGCTTCCGGCCGGTCGTGGCCCACAGCTTCGACCCGGCCACCGGCGCGCCCCGGCTCAACTGGTGGCTGATGGGCGGAAACGTGCTCTTCCTGGCCACCATGCTCTGCGTCATGACCTACTTCTTCTTCAGCTTCGAGCACAGCAAGCCCGGCATCAAGCAGGCGTCGGCCATGGGCCGGTGGCTGATGATGGTCACCTTCGGCGCATTCTTCGGCTCGACGGTCATGGCCCGAATGGCCCTGCTCATCGACCGGCTCCAGTTCATGATCCACGACTGGTACCGGGCGATCGGCAGCGCGTTCGGCGGCTGAGCCCGCTTCGGCCGGACGCATTCCTGACCCGATCGCTCCGCTTTGCCGCCCTTCCGCCGGGCAAACGGAATTGCATAGCTCACCGCCATGTTCTAGAATCCGTCGCGTCAGCCGGTCCATAGGAGGGCACCCATGCCCAAGACGATTGCCGAGATCAACGAACGCATCAAGTCGGGCAAGGCCGTGGTGGTCACCGCCGAGGAAATGGTGGCCATCGTCCGCAAGGACGGCCCGGCCGCGGCGGCGAAGAAGGTCGACGTGGTCACCACCGGGACCTTCGGCCCGATGTGCTCGTCGGGCGCCTACCTCAACTTCGGCCACCCTTCCCCGCGCATCAAGATGCAGAAGGTCTGGCTCAACGACGTGGAGGCCTACACGGGCCTGGCCGCGGTCGACGCCTACATCGGCGCCACCCAGCTCCGCGAAGGCGACCCGGAGAACTCGCGCTACCCGGGCGAGTTCCCCTACGGCGGCGGGCACGTCATCCACGACCTGGTGGCCGGCAAGGAGGTCCACCTCAAGGCCACCAGCTACGGCACCGACTGCTACCCGCGCAAGGAGGTCGCCACCTGGATCACGCTCGGGGAGCTCAACGAGGCGGTGCTCTTCAACCCGCGCAACTGCTACCAGAACTACAACGTGGCGGTCAACGCCTCGGACCGGCCGATCTACACCTACCTGGGGCAGCTCCGGCCGAAGCTCGGCAGCGCCTACTACTGTTCGGCCGGGCAGCTCTCGCCGCTCCTGAAGGACCCGACCTATCGGACGCTGGGCATCGGCACGCGCATCTGGCTGGGCGGCGGCGTCGGCTACGTGGCCTGGCAGGGCACCCAGCACAACCCCGGCGTGCCCCGCGACGAGCACGGGGTGCCCAAGGTGCCGGCCGGAACGCTCACGGTGATCGGCGATCTCAAGCAGATGAAGCCCGAGTGGCTGGTCGGCGTGAGCCTGATGGGCTACGGCACGAGCCTGGCCGTGGGCATCGGCACGGCCATCCCGATCCTGGACGAGGGGCTGGCCCGCACCGCCGGCCTCTCCGACGAGGAGCTCTTCGCCCCGATCGTCGAGTACAGCGACTGCTACCCGAACCTGAAGAAGTCGCCGGCCTGGGGCTCGGTCAGCTTCGCCCAGCTCAAGAAGGGACTCATCGAGATCGAGGGCAAGAAGGTCCCGACGGCGTCGCTCTCGAGCTACCCGAAGGCGGTGGCCATCGCCGAGGAACTCAAGGCCTGGGTGATGGCCGGGAAGTTCCTGCTGACCGAGCCGGTGGCCCCGCTGCCCGGCCCGGAGAGCGGCATCAAGTTCCAGCCGCTGAAGGTCCGCGAACGCCGCAACGACGACATCAAGCTGGCCAAGTAGGGAGGCGCCGAGAGATGCGCACCAAGCGATACGTCCTGACCTTTCCCCCCGAGGAGGTCGAGTCCCCGGTCATCTACCACCTGGTCAAGGAGTACGACGTCAAGCCCAACATCCTGCGGGCCGCCATCAACCCCCGCGAGCAGGGCACCATGGTCCTGGAGCTCAACGGCAAGAAGGAGAACCTGGACAAGGCCCTGGAGTACCTCAAGGGCCTGGGCGTGATCATCGAGCGCCTCGGCCAGGACATCGCCATGAACCAGGAGCGGTGCATCCAGTGCGGGGCCTGCACCGGCTTCTGCCCGACCGGCGCGCTCGACTACGAGCGCCCGGCCATGAAGGTGGTCTTCAACGAGGACAAGTGCATCGCCTGCGAGCTGTGCCTGACCGCCTGCCTGACCCGGGCGATGGAGGGGAAGTTCAGAGGCTGAGCCGCCTCCGGCCTCAGCCCCGCCCAGCCGCCGCTTCCAGCGCGAAGACCTCCAGCGTCTCGGCGATGCGTTCCGCGAAGACGTCCCGGAGCTGAGCCAGCGCCGGCCCCATCAGCCCCAGCCGCTTCTGCATCTCCCCGAAGGCCTCCTGGGAGATCCGCTCCGGGTTGACATCGCAGTAGCCCACCCCGGCGCGCGCCACCAGGATCTCGCTCATGGCGGTCATGCAGCCCAGCAGGTTGTCGAGCAGCCTGGGACCGCCGTGGTGTATGGCGACGGCGCCGGCCGTCTGCTCGGAGAACTTCCACCGGTTCAGGATCAGCCCGCCGACCTCGGCGTGGGTGAAGCCGAACTGCTGCCGCTCGGCGGTGGTCAGGGAGTCCTTGAGCATGAAGGCCGCGGCCGGCACCTGCGGCCACTTGTTGGGCAGGTACTGGTCCTCGATGATGATGCCGATGTCGTGGACCAGCCCGGCCAGCAGCGCCTCGCCGGCCAGCTGCCGGATGCCCGGAACCGGGCAGACCGTGGTCATGGTCTCGTTCATGGTGCCGACGGCCACCGAGTGCCGCCAGAGGTTGAGCCGGCTGTAGCCGTCCTTGTCGGCGCCGCCGGTGAACATGCCGGCCACGCCGATGGCCGTGGCCAGGCTGCGCACCTGCTTGGTGCCCAGGCGGACCACCGCGCCGCCGATGTCGCTGGTCTTGCTCATGAAGCCGAAGAAGGACGAGTTGGCGGTGCGCAGCAGCTTGGCGGCCAGCACCGGGTCCTCGCCGATCGCCGCGGCCAGCATCTTGCTGTTGGCCGCCGGGTTGTGGGTAAGGTCGATGACCTTCCTGACCACCTGGGGCAGGGTCATGACCTCCCCGACCCGCCTGACCAGCGCCTCGGCGCGACTGTCCCCCGGAACCAGAGCCATGGTCGTCTCCACAGCAGCAAGGACCCAGACGTCCCCGGGCGCCCTGGCGCAGCCGGGCGCAACCTCCGCAGGATCACTCCGTGCGGTTGGAGAGCTCGAAGCTGTCGAAGGCCGCCTTGCAGTCCAGGGTGCGCAGCGTCAGCCGCAGCCCCTCGAACTTGCCGATGCCCGGGGCGTTGAGCCTGGGCAGCTTGGTCTCGTCCACGGACAGCGCGAACTCGTCGCCCTTGAGACCGCAGCGGATGCGCACGCGCTTGTCGGCGGTCAGCTTGAAGCCGGCCTCCTTGACGGTGGTCACCTTGCCGTCGATGGAGGCGAACGCCGAGTACCCGTCGTCCCGGCTGAAGGTGAAGCCGATGGAGTTGCGGGCGTCCTTGACCAGCACCACCGACACGGCGCCCTTGCCGCCACGGTCGGTCAGGTCGAAGAAGAGGCGCAGCTCCCTGGCCTTCAGCGGGCTCTTGGCCAGCGTCAGCTCGCCCTCTCCGTCGGCGCTGTCCTGGACCAGCTCGCTCCTGAGGATCAGCCAGCGGCCGCCGCGCGCCTCCCAGTCGAGAATCTGCAGGCCCTGGCTGAAGTCGTAGGAGAGCAGGTTGAGCTGCCCGGCCAGCACCTTCAGGTAGTAGTCGGCGCGCTCGAAGAGCTCGGCGTCCGCCCGGGCGGCCATGAAGCGCGGGGCGGCGGCGTCCTTCTTCCCCTGGCGCAGGAAGAGTATGCCCAGGGCCAGGTGGTCGGCGGGCTTGAGGCCGTAGAGGCTGAAGATCTCGACCAGCCGGTCGGGGGCCATGTCCTTCCAGGCCAGGTCCTGGCCGGCGCCGGTCACGATCACGCTGAGCTTGGCCTCGTCGGCCTTGACGATCTCGCCGCGGACCTTCCAGCCGGTCAGGTCGGTCAGCTGGAACGGGGTCTTGAGCGGGCTGCCCGCGGTGGCTCCGACCCGGGCGATCAGGCCGGCGAAGAGCGCCCGAACGGCCTCGGTTTCGGCGGCCAGCCTGGCGGCCGGCTCGGCCCACTTGGTGCCGGCCAGCTCGTCCCGGCCGCGCTCGGCGGCCTTGGCCGCCTCGGCGAAGCGCCAGGCGGCGAAGGCCTCCTCGGCGCGCTTCTTCGCCCCGGCGTAGCCGGCCTCGGCCGCGGCGTCGTTGCGCTCGATGGCCTCGCGGGCCTTGCGGGCCCATTCTGGGCCGGAGTTGCGGGTCAGCAGCTCGGTGTAGAGCTCCAGCGCCAGGTCGTAGCGCCTGCGCTGCGAACAGGCCTCGGCATTCTCCCAGATGGTGGCCAGCTGCTTCTCGGCGGCCGCCTCCATCGAGCGGATCTCGCTGCGGGCGGTCTCCGCCTGCGGGGCGTCCGGGTAGGCCTCCAGGAAGGAGCGCATGGCCGTCCGGGCGGCGTCGATGTCGCCCCGCACCTTGGCGGCTCCGACCTCCTTCTGGCACTGACCCCAGGCCTTGACGGCCTCCGGGGAGGCCTCCCCCGAGGCGGCCGGAAGCCCCGCCGCGGCCAGGGCGGCGGCGAGCGCCAGGGTGCCGAAGAGCGCCGCGCGCCTCACCGCCGCACGTTCCCCGAGGCCCGCAGCGGGAAGTTCAGATGCGAGTGCTCCCGGTCGTACCAGGCGATCTGGGCCGGCATCTCCGGCTCGGAGCGCCAGCGGGCCTGGAAGTCGGCGGCCAGCCGCGCGGAGAGCTTCTCGAGGTCCTCCGGAGCCTCGCCGCGGGGCCGGGCCGGGCCCGGGGCCGGGCCGGAGCCGGCCGCGCCGCGCTCGGCGCGCAGCCAGTAGGGTTCGATGTCGGTGACCAGCCCGACCGCCTGCGGCAGGGAGCGGAAGTCGATCTCCCGGAAGCAGGCCGGCGACAGCGCCATGACGAAGGCGAAGGCGCTGCAGCCGGACTCCTCCAGGGAGTCGAGCGCCGCGAAGTACTCGCGGGCGTCGCGCAGGCTCAGGGCCGTCAGCAGTATCCGCTTGTTCTCCGGAACCTCGCCGGGCCGGCAGTAGGGCACGCCCAGCAGCCCGCCCAGCAGGCGGGCCAGGGGCTCGGAGTCCGGATCGACCGCCGCGGCGGCGTCGAAGCGCCAGCGGAAGTGGCGGCAGAACTCCGCGAAGCGCCCGACGGTGACGACCACCTCGGCCGGGCGGGAGAAGCGGCGGCGGGTCACGGCCGGCACCTTGATGCCGTCGTCGCCCGAGGACCCCAGCAGCAGGGCCCCGAAGTCCAGGTACACGCGTTCCTTCATGCCCAGGGGGTGTCCGCCCGCGGCCGCGGCGGCCAGGGCGGAGGCGAACTCCGAGTACCGCGGCAGGGCGCTCTCCCGCAGGAAGCGGATGTAGTCGGCGTCGGCCTCCAGCCCGGCGGCCCGGTCGATGTGCGTCCGCGCCTCGGCGACGGCCCCGCGCCCCAGCAGGATGGCGGCCAGGCCGAGGTGGGCGTCGGTCATCTCCGGGTTGCCCTCCAGGGCCTTGCGGTAGAGGACCTCGGCCCGCTCGGGGCGCGAGCGCCCCTCGTAGATCCAGCCCAGGTTGTAGTAGGCCAGCGGGTGGCCGGCCACGCGGATGGCCTTGCGCAGGTTCTCGACCGCCCGGCGCTCGTCGCCCAGGCGCAGCTGGATGTAGGCCATCTCCACATAGGCGTCGGCGAAGGCCGGATCCTCGGCCACGGCCTTCTCATAGTGCTCGAGGGCGGCCTCAAGCTCGCCGTTGTCCTCGAGCTCCACGCCCCGGTCATAGAGCTCCTGGGCGCGGGACCAGCCTGAGAAATCCTCGGGCACTGCCTGGCCCCCCTCACCAACCGACAAGACGCCGCCGGCACGGCCGGCCGGGCCTCGTTTATAGCCGGCGGCGGGGGGTTTTCAATCGTAGGAGGGCGCCCGGCGGCAGGGGTCCGGGGCGGAGGAGGCCGGCTCCCGCTGGGGCCGGCGGAGTTCGTCCCGGCCCGGAGCCTCATCGCCTTGCACCTTGACACCCGGCCCCTGGCGGTTATCTCTATGTGCCGGCGGCTGGGGCCGCCGGCTGCGGCGGGGGGACTCCTGGCTTGTTCCGATCTCTCAAGTGGCTCTACCCGGGCCTGAAGATCAAACGCTGGATCCTGGTGATCTACCTGGGCGTGGTCATCTCCATGCCCGGGGCGGTCTTCCTGATGTTCGCCCTCTTCCAGCTCAAGGACGACCGCCGCTACTACCTGCAGGCCCTGGCGGTGGCGGCGCTGGCCTTCACCATCGGCGGCGTGGTGCTCTTCACCGGCGTCTACCGGCTGCTCAAGTCCATCGGCGCGCTGCTCCAGAAGCGCGGCGAGACCTCCAAGACGCTGGTGGACATCGCCTACGAGCGCCGGTACCTCGCCCGCGGCCCCAAGGTGGTGGCCCTGGGCGGCGGCACGGGCATGAGCAACCTGCTGGCCGGCCTGCGCAGCTACACCGCGGACATCACCGCCATCATCTCCGTGGCCGACGACGGGGGCAGCTCGGGCAAGCTCCGCAAGGAGTTCGACATCCTGCCGCCCGGCGACATCCGCAAGTGCCTGATAGCTCTCTCGGACGACGCCCCGCTCATGGAACAGCTCCTGCGCTACCGCTTCCCGGAGGAGGAGCTCGGCGGCCACAGCTTCGGCAACCTCTTCCTGACCGTGCTCACCCGGCTCTCCGGCGACTTCGGCGAGGCGGTGCGCGAGGCCAACCGCATGCTCTCGGTCCGCGGCCGGGTGCTGCCGGCGACGCTGGAGAGCATCCAGCTGGTGGCCACCCACCCGGACGGCACCCAGACCGTCGGGCAACGCAAGGTCAGCGAGTCGGCCCGGCCCATCGAGCGCATCCGCCTGGAGCCGACGCCGCCGCGGGCCGCCTCGGACATCCTCCGGGCCCTGGCCTCCGCCGAACTGATCGTCATCGGCCCGGGGAGCCTCTACACCAGCGTGATACCCAACCTGCTCATCCCCGGCATCCCCGAGGCCATCGCCGCCCGGACCGGGGTGAGCGTCTACGTGGCCAACGTGGCCGCCACCGAGGGCGAGACCCTGGGGATGGGGCTGGCCGATCACATCGCGGCCATCGAGAAGCACGTGCCCCTGCGCTGCATCGACTGCGTGCTGATCAACACCGGCGAGCCGGACCGCAGCGCCGCGGAGGCCTTCGCCGCCAAGTCCAGCCGGCGGATGCTCACGGACGACGAACAGGCGCTTGCACAATCCTCCGGCTACCGGTACATTAGGGAGGATGTCGTTGACCCCATCAACCCGGCGTGGCACAGCCCTCCGAAGCTGGCCCGGGCGCTGATGGAGATCGTCGAGAGTCACCGGGAGTAGCACCCCGCATGAGCGGCGAGACGGTCGAGAAGATCGCAACCATCAAGAACAAGTACGGGCTGCACGCCCGTCCGGCCACCCAGTTCGTGGAACTGGCCAGCCGCTACAATTGCGACGTGGTCCTCCTCCGGGACGGCGAGGAGGTCAACGGCAAGTCCATCATGGGCCTGATGATGCTCGGCGCGGAGATGGGCACCCAGCTCACCGTGCGCTGCTTCGGGGCCGAGGACGCCCCGGAGTGCATCGACCGCCTGGTGGCGCTGATCGACGCCAAGTTCGGCGAGGAATAGCCGGCCGCGAACGCCAAGCGAAAGGGGCGGGCCTCGAGGCCCGCCCCTTCGATTTTGGCGGCACTCCGCGGCGCGGCGCGGTCAGCCCTCGGCATCGTCTCCGGACCCACTCAGGGCCGCCCCGCCCGCCACCATCACGGCGTCGGCCTCGCGGACGGCCTTCTCCAGCTGGGCGCAGACGTCCTTGTTCTCGCGCAGGAACTGCTTGGCGGCCTCGCGGCCGTTGCCCAGCCGGGTGTCGCCGAAGGACAGGTAGGCGCCGCTCTTGGAGACGGCGTTGGCCGCCAGGGCGCCGTCCAGCACCGAGCCCTCCCAGGAGATGCCCGAGCCGAACATCAGATCGAACTCGGCCTTGCGGGCCGGCGGGGCCATCTTGTTCTTGACCACCTTGGCGCGGACCACGTTGCCGATCTCGCGCTCGCCGTCCTTGATGCCTCCGATGCGGCGCACGTCGATGCGCACCGAGCTGTAGAACTTGAGGGCCCGGCCGCCCGGGGTGGTCTCGGGACTGCCGAAGAACACGCCGACCTTCTCGCGGAGCTGGTTGATGAAGATCACCGTGGTGCGGGTCTTGGCGATGATCCCGGTGAGCTTGCGCAGCGCCTGGCTCATCATCCGGGCCTGCAGGCCGACGAACTGGTCGCCGGTGGCTCCCTCCATCTCGCTCTTGGGCACCAGCGCCGCCACCGAGTCGACGGTGATCACGTCGACCGCGTCGGAGCGCACCAGCCGCTCGACGATGTTCAGCGCCTGCTCGCCGTAGTCCGGCTGGCTGACGTGCAGCTCGTCGGTGTTGACGCCGAGCTTCTTGGCGTAGCCGGGGTCGAAGGCATGCTCGGCGTCGATCAGGACGGCGTTGCCGCCGGCCTTCTGGGCGTTGGCCATCACCTGGAGGGCCAGGGTGCTCTTGCCGGAGCTCTCCGGCCCGAAGAATTCGACCACCCGGCCGCGGGGGATGCCGCCGATGCCCAGGGCCAGATCCAGGGTCAGCGCGCCGGTGGAGATGGTGCCGCCCTCGAACTCCATCGAGCCGTCGCCCAGGCGCATGATCGAGGTCTTGCCGAACTCGCTCTGGATCATGCCGATGGCGCGCTCCAGGGCCTTCTTCCGGCCGTCCTCGGGGGTCTCGGTCTTCTTCTTGGCAGAAATGACTTTGGTGTCCTTGGCCATGCCAGAAATCTCCTATCGCGGTCCTGCCGACAATTCACGCAACCGTCGTGACGGGTCCGGATTCTACCCCCGCGCCGGGGGGCGTCAACGCTTTTTCCGCAGCCGGCCGCACCCCGCCGCCGAAGCGCGGCTCAAGCCTTCGCCGCCGACAGCCGATGGAAAAGGAGGTCTCGTGAGCGGAGGGTCGGCCCCATGCCCAATGACTTCAAGCTGCTCCAGGCGGCCCTGCGCATGGCGCTCCGTGACCCGCACTCGGTCGGCCAGAAGGGGCTGTCCATAGTCCTGGGCGCCGGTCAGCTGCCGCGCCCATCCGAACGCTTCGTGCGCCTGCCCCGCCCCCGCCGCACCGCCTGAGCCGGAAGCGCTTCTACTTCAGCCAGTCGGCGAACGCCCCAGCTTTGATGGTTCCGGTGGCCTCGTCGATGGCCTCCACATTCTGCCCGGTCAGACTGTTCAGGGTGAGGGCCAGCATGCGGAGCAGCGCGGTCCGGGAGCCGATCTCCGGCGTGTTGCACTTGCGGGCCAGCTCCACCAGCTCCGGGACGAGCTTGCGGTCGCCCAGGACGCCGATGATCCGCACGGAGTCCGAAATCAGCCGCGCGTCGGAGTTGCTGGTCGCGTCGATCGCCGGTCCGGGCTTGAGCACCGGCGCCGCCTTCTTGAGGACCGCGAGCAGGTCGGCCGCCGCGACCCCGTCGCCGGCGCCCTCCATCATGATCAGGGTGTTGGCCAGCAGCACCTGGTTCGCGGCGTCGGCCAGGTTTCCGGCCGCGCGCTCGAGTTCGGCGCGCCGGGCGGCCAGCCAGTCCCTGCGCGGCTTGCCCCTGGACTTCTCCCACCAGGCCTTCCAGGCGGCGGTCAGTTTGTCGCCGGCCGCCTTGTCGAGCTCCTCCCGGTTGCCGGGGTCGGGCAGCATCCCGCCGCCCGCCGGGTACTGGCCGAGCGACATGCCGGCGATCACCGCCAGCGCCTGGCTGGCGCGCCCGCGCACCTGTCCGCCGCCGCCGTCCATCTCGATGCCGGCCGCGGGCAGCTCCGCCGCGTCGGCGAGCATGTCCAGGAGCAGCGGGACGACCGCGTGCAGTTCGTTGTCGGTGAGCCCGGCGAAGGCCTTCACCTGGCGGTGGGCGGCGACCAGGTTGGCGTCGCTCGGTTCGGTCCTGAGCGCCTGGAGCAGCTCCTTGGCCCTGGGCGTGAGCTCGGCGACGATGGGGGCGTCCGCGGCGGCGGCCGGGGGGCCGGCCTGCGCGGAAGAGGCCCCGACGGCCACGGCGGTGCCGATCCCGGCGGCCAGGACCGGCCCCAGGATCAGCGCCGCCAGCTTCAGCTTGGCCCAGAACATGGCCTTGAGGGCACCGTCGGCCAGGGCGATGGCCGACGCCGTGGTGGCCGTCGCGGCCGCCCCGCCGACCGCGGCCGTCACTCCGGAGATGAAGCCGGCGGGCAGCGCCGCCGCCGACTCTCCCGCGCGCGCGGCCAGCAGGGTCAGGAGCGCCCCGGCGGTCAACTCCCGCTCGCGGCCGGCGAGCCGCTCGCGGAGCCGCTCCAGGGCCCGCGCGCAGCGGTTGGCCACGGTGCTCTCCGGCAGCCTGAGACGCGCGGCCGCCTGGCTCTGGGAGAGTCCCTCGTAGTAGCACAGCACCAGCGCCTGGCGGTAGTGCTCGGGCAGGGCATCGAGGTGCGCGTCGATCCCGGCGGCGGCGTGGGGGCGAGTGCTGCGGTCTCCGGGCGAGGCGGCATCCGTGCGGCGCATGGGGGGAACCTCCTTTTCGTGGCGGGTGCGGGTGGCCCGGTCGCGCCGGGCGGTGCGGGCAACGAACAGCGCCGAGCGGTGCAGCCACGCGCCCAGGTCGCCCTCTCCGGCGAGCGCCCCGGCCTTGCGGAAAAGAAGGATGAAGACCGCCTGGGCGGCGTCCTCGGCGTCCGGCCCCGCCCCCAGCAGCCCCCGGCAGGTCGCCAGGATCATCCCGGCGTGGCGCCGGAGGAGCTCATCGAAGGCCCCGGCCTCGCCGGCCAGGTGGGCCGAAAGCAGCTCGCGGTCCGTCAGCGTTGCGGGCATGCGGCCTTCCTCCTGGTGGCCATTCTACTCCGGGCCGTCCGCAACCGGACTACATTTTCTCGAGTTTCCCCGGAAGCGGCTGGGGCGCGGTGTCCGGGTAGAGTTCCTGGGGGACGATCATCCCGACGGCTCCGGCGGCGCCCGCCGCGGCCGGGGCCGGGGCCGGACGGGCGGGTTGAGCCGGGCCTTCGGCGCAGGCCGCCCTGGCCTTGAGATCCTCCCAGGTCTTGACGGTCTTGGGCAGCTCCATCAGCCACTGCTTCACCTGGGGCACGCTGGGCGCATGCAGGGCGCCGAGGGCCTCCCCGCCCGGCGTCAGGAAGACCACCGTGGGGTTGGCGCCGGCGCCGTACTTGAGGGCCAGCTCCCGGTAGGACTTGAGGGCGGCCTGGTGCTTCTCCTGCAGGGCCCGCTGCTCGGCGGCGGGCGTCCCGGCCGCGACGGCCGGGGCCGGAGGCGGCAGCACCTTGACCGGCACCGCCCTGCACTCGACGAGCAGCTCGCGCAGCACGATGTGCTCGAACGTGCCCGGGGCGCGGCACTCGGGGGTGGTGAAGACCACGATGACCGGCCGCTTGTCCTGCCGGCCCTTGGCCAGGCCTTCGTCGAGGGCGTACCAGGCCAGGTCCGGCAGGGCCTCGCCCGACGAACCGCCAACCGCTACCGACCCTCCTCCGCCGCCGCCTCCACCCCCGCCAGGCGTCGGAGCCGGCCTGGGAGCCGGAGCCGGGGACGGGGCCGGAGCGGGCCGCGGGGCCGGGACCGGCAGCGGCCGGTAGACCGGCGGGGGCATCTCTATCGGCGGCCGCGCGGACTGCACGGCCTGGGCGCTGCCGCCCAGCGCCAGGAAGAACCCGCCGGCGCCGGCGAGCCACGCGATGGATCTGCTGAAGACCGTACTCATTGCTCACTCTCCTCGAACCAAGCCAGTCCCGCTCCCCGCACAACCGGGGTTCACCTGTGAATGGCGGCGGGGCGGCCGGGGGCTCTCAACATTCCGGAGGAATCCCGTGGCGCCGACCGCCACGCCGGGCCGGCCGGCGACCCCGGGCTCTGACCTTGCAGCCCGCGCCGGGCGGGCCGATAATCCCCGCCGCGGGAACGGCGCCGGGGGTTGCCCGGCCGGGAGGAGGATGCCCATGGGCCTCTGGGACAAGCTGCGCGGCGAACTGATCGACATCGTCCAGTGGACCGAGGACCGGCCGGACACGCTGGTCCACCGCTTCGAGCGCTACGGCAACGAGATCAAGCACGGCGCCAAGCTCGTGGTCCGCGAGGGCCAGGCGGCGGTTTTCGTCAACGAGGGCAAGCTGGCCGACGTCTTCCGGCCGGGCACCTTCACCCTCGAGACCCGGAACCTGCCGATCCTCTCCACCCTTTTGGGCTGGAAGTACGGCTTCGAGAGCCCCATCAAGGCCGAGGTCTACTTCGTGACGACGCGGGTCTTCACCGATCAGAAGTGGGGCACCAAGAACCCGATCATGCTCCGCGACCCGGAGTTCGGCCCGGTGCGCCTGCGGGCCTTCGGGACTTACACCTTCCGGGTGACGGAGCCGGGCAAGCTGATCCAGGAAGTGGTCGGCACCGACGGGCGCTTCGCCTCGGGGGACATCGCCGAGCAGCTCCGCAACATGATCGTGGCCCGCTTCTCCGACGGCCTGGGCGAGAGCAAGATCCCCATGCTCGACCTCGCCGGCAAGTACGACGAGCTCGGCGCCTTCATGACCGGGCGGATCGGCCCGGAGTTCGCGAGCTACGGGCTGGAGATCAGCAAGTTCCTGGTCGAGAACATCTCCCTGCCTCCGGAGGTCGAGGCGGCGCTCGACAAGCGCAGCTCCATGGGCATCATCGGCAACCTCAACGCCTACACCCAGTTCCAGGCGGCCAACGCCCTGACCGACGCCGCCAAGAACCCCGGCGGGGCGGCGGCCGGCGGGATGGGCATGGGCATGGGCGTGATCATGGCCGGCCAGCTCGGCCAGAGCGTCGGCGCCGCCGGAGCCCAGCAGGCGGCCGTCCCGCCGCCGCTCCCGGCCGGACCGGCCGGCTTCTTCGTCGGCCTCGGCGGCCAGCAGTCCGGCCCCTTCGACCTGGCCGCGCTGCGCGGCATGGCCTCCGCCGGGCAGCTCCGGGCCGACACGCTGGTCTGGCGCGCGGGCATGGCCCAGTGGACCCCGGCCGGGCAGGTCGCCGAGATCGCCGCGCTGCTCGGCCAGTCCCCGCCGCCGCTGCCGAAATAGACCGCAGACTGCAGGCTGGAGGCTGCAGGCTGCAGGCTGCAGGCTCCGGGAGGGAGCCTCGGCGCACAGCCGCCTGTCCGCACCAGGAGCCGGTCCATGGACGAAACCGAGAGCGCCCCGGAGCAGCCGACGGAGACGCCCGCCCCTCCGGTGGCTCAGGCCGTGCCCGCCCAGCGCGAGTATCCCTGCGCGCAGTGCGGGGCGAAGGTCAGGTTCGACCCGGGCGCCGCGTCGCTCAAGTGCCCCTACTGCGGCGCCGAGGCGGCCATCCCGCAGTCGGCCGAGGATGTCGCGGAACTCGACTTCAGCGCCGCCCTGACGGCGCTCGCCGGCGCCGAGGACACCTGCCAGGCACCGGACTCGGCCTGCTCGTCCTGCGGGGCGCGGGTCGCGCTCCCTCCGGGGGACGCCTCGGGGGCCTGTCCCTTCTGCAGCAGTCCGGTCGTGGTCGCCGGCGGCTCGGCCCGGCGCATCAAGCCCCGGTCCCTCCTGCCCTTCAAGGTGACCCGCGAGCAGGCCTGGGCGGGCTTCCGGAAGTGGATCACCGGGCTGTGGTTCGCGCCGAACGAACTCAAGCGCTACGCCCGCGAGGAGGAGAAGCTCTCCGGCGTCTACGTCCCCTACTGGACCTACGACAGCCGCACCACCTCCTGGTACACCGGCGAGCGCGGCGAGGACTACTGGGCGACCGAGTCGTATACGACCACGGTCAACGGCAAGTCGGTCCGCCGCACCCGCCAGGTGCGCCGCACCCGCTGGTACCCGGCCAGCGGCGTGGTCTGGAACAAGTTCGACGACGTGCTGGTGCTGGCCTCCAAGTCGCTGCCCCGGGAGCGCGCCGAGGAGCTCGAGCCCTGGGACCTGGAGAACCTGGCGCCCTTCAAGGAGGACTACCTCAGCGGCTTCCGGGCCGAGTCCTACGGGGTGGACCTGGCCGAGGGCTTCGAGGCCGCCAAGGGCATCATGGACGAGGGCATCCGCGCCTCGATCCGCCGGGACATCGGCGGCGACCACCAGCGGATCCACTCGGTGAAGACCCGGTACGAGGGCATCACCTTCAAGCACCTGCTCCTGCCGGTCTGGGTGAGCGCCTACCGCTACCGTGACAAGGTCTACCGCATCCTGGTCAACGCCCGGACCGGAGAGGTCCAGGGCGAGCGGCCCTGGAGCTGGGTCAAGATAACGCTCCTGGCGCTGGGCATCGCCGGCGGCATCGCCGCGGTCATTTCCGTGCTGGCGTCATCCACGCGCTGAGCCGATCCGAGGTTTCAGGTGTCAGGTGTCAGGACCTAGTTCGGGTCTCCGGCCTCTGACACCCGGCACCCCTCACGGCACCGCCGCCGTCTCCGTCGCGGCGTAGTCCAGCTTCACCCTGAGTATTCTCTTGTTGATCACGTCGCCGACGTAGGCATAGCGGTCGGTCACGGCCACGCCGATGATCCAGGCGAAGCCCAACTCCGGCTTGGCGAGGGGGCTGACCAGGTCCTTGGGGTCGCCCTCCTTCCGCGGCCGCAGGAACTTGCCGGCCGGATCGAGGACGTAGCTTTCCGGGCCGCAGTTGTCCTGGTTGCCGTAACCGCCGATGGAGGTGATCTCGTTGCCGTTGGTGTCGAGCACGCCGACCCGGAAGCGCCCGGTGTCCGGCGCGAAGGTCCGGCCGAAGTCGTCGACGTCGAAGTCCGAGCCCACGCAGTGGCAGTGGTCGCCGCTGTTGACCTGGCCGAGCGGCGAGAAGCCCGGCTTCCACCACAGCGCGCCCTGCAGCTCGGCGGCCCCGCCGAGGTGATAGGTGGTGGCGGCCACCGGCTCCCGCTTCATGGCGCCGGGGAGCTTCTTGTCCGGCCCGTCCTCGGCGTTGAAGTTCCAGACCAGCTTCGAGTCGGCGTCGCCGATGCGCACCCAGTCGATCGCGAAGGTGCCCTTGGCGGCGTCGGTGGGCTGGAGCCCCAGGTGCCAGACGCTCTCCCTCCAGTCCTTCTCCCCGGAAAGGTCGAAGGTGTACTCGGCGAAGTCGCCGTTCGGCTTTATCTCCACGGTCTTCTTGAAGCCCGTCGAACAGGACTCGGAGTAGTTCTCCTTGACGCGGTGCCAGGTCAGCGTCGCCTGCTTGCCGTCGGTGTCGTTCTTGAGCCGCACCGTCACCTTGGCGTGGGCGGCCGTGTCCACCCAGAGGTCGCCAGGGAAGGACACGGTCGCGGGCGCTCCGGCGACCGTCCCGGTCAGGCTGCCGCCCGCGGTGCGCAGGTCGGGGATGTTCACCTTGAAGCCGTGGGCCGCGCAGGACCAGCCCTCGTACATCAGCGGAGAGCCCAGCCGCTTGGAGGTGAACCAGGCCGCGCCGCCCTCCGGGCCGAACTTGATCACGCTGCCGTAGATCCAGTCGAACCAGTGCTCGGCAACCTTGCCGCTGACGTGGGGCTTGAGCTCCGGAGGGAAAGGCTGGCCGAGGGGCTTGATGGACTCCATGATGTACAGGTTGCCCTTGAGGTCCACGCGCGGCCCGTACATGGCGTCGCTGACGCAGTGGATGACGGTGCGCTTGAAGCGACCGTCGGGGCCGTAGACCTGCACGGTCATCAGGCCGTGGTACTCCGGTCCCCAGGCCCGCACGTAGATGTCGCCCTTGCGGTCCACCGAGAAGTCGCGGTCCCAGGCGGTCGTCCCGGTGTTGCCCACCGGCAGCCGCCCGAGCAGCGCCGGGTTCTTGAGGGTGGCCTCGAACGGCTTGGGCTTGCCCTCGCGGTCGAAGCGGATGATCGGCTGGGCATGGTCCACGGCGACGATGTCGCCGTCCGGGCCCAGCCGGTGGGTGCGCCCGCCCGCTCCGCCGTAGGCCGGGTTGCCGACCAGCCGGACCTTCCCGGTGGCCTCGTCGAGCAGGCGGAGGTTCCCCGCGCTCTCGTCCTTGGCGACTACCTCCCGCCGCCAGGGGTCGGTCGCCGGGCGCTTGAAGTGGTGCTCCGAGAAGCTCCCCGCCGGAGTCGCGTCGCCGAACTTGGCGCCCTGGTCCTCGCACCAGACCAGCGAGCGCCCCGCCCAGATGGCGCTGGCGCAGCCCACCCACAGGGCCGCCGGGGAGGCGGACGCGTCCAGGGCGAAGGTCAGCTTGACCGTGGGCCGGTAGGCGCCCGCCGGAGTCTTGTTGATCATGGCAGCGAAGTCGGCGCGCGCGACCTCCTTGGGCTTGTCCCAGCCTGAGAACTTGACCAGCGCACTGTCCCCGCTCTGCACGTAGACCTCGCCGCTCTTGGGGTGGACGGCGAGCCACCCGGGCGACGGCACCGGGAAGCTCCCCGCGACGGACTTGTCCTTCTGGTTGAGGACCAGCACGCGGTTGTTACCGCCGTCGGCGACCAGCAGGTGACCCTTGCCGTCGACCGCGATGCCCCGCGGTTCGTTGAGGTGGGCGTCGTCCGCGCCCGGCTTGGCCGCTTCGCCGAAGAAGGTCTCGAGCGGCCCGCGGTCCGGCAGCTTGGCCGCGTAGACGGCGTGGGTGGGCTGGGACTTGTAGAGATTCCCCGAGGCCAGCCCCGAGATATAGACGACCTTGGCGCTCTCGTCGACCGCCAGGCTCGCGTAGGTGCCCCGGAAGCATCCTGCAGCAGTCACCGCCGTCCCCCACACCAACCCGGTGCCCAGCGCCGGCCCGGCGAAGGAGCTCTCCGGGATGCCGCCGTTGGTGTCGAGCAGCGCCAGGCGGGCCGGCCCTGCGCGCATGTAGCCCTCCATCCCCGGGACGACCGCCAGGACGATCCGCCCGTCGGAGGTCACCGCCGGCTGGTGGGGCACATCCTCGCAGCCGTAGAACGACATGGACGTGGCCCGCTTGACGAGCGGACTGAGTTCGCCGGCCGCGTTCAGGAACGCGCCCTCGGGCTTGGCCCGCTCGAGCGGCGTGTTCGAGGGGAACGGCTTGATGGTCTTCTCGTAGGCACCGCCCCGCCGGAAGACGTGGATCTTGCTGGCGTTCCAGTGGTCGGACCACACGTCGGTCTTCGCCAGGACGTAGACGCGGCCGTCCGGCCCGGCGGCCATGCCCAGGACGTCGCCGATGCGGTTCGGGCCGGTCCCGTCCTTGTCGTCGAAGGCCAGGCCGCCCCAGGAGGCCTTGAGGCCCAGGCCGACGCGCACTTTGAAGGGCCCGCCGGCTGCGGGCTTGCCGTCGTCGTCCTTGCCGTCCCACTCCAGGGACTGCTCGAGCGCGCCGGCCTTGAGCGGCTCCGGCGCGTTCTTGCCGAGGACGCCGGCGGCCAGGTGCCGGACGATCGCCCCTTTGGCGTCTTCGACATAGACGGCCACGTCGGTCTCGCGGTCGACGGCAAAGCTGATGGTGGTCTTGTCACCGGCCTTGGTCACCGCGGGCTTCTTCGCGAAAGCCGGCGGCGCGGCGGACTCGGCGGCGGAGGCGCCAGATACTAACAAGAGCAGAAGGCACTGAGGCACTAAGGCACTGAGGCACTTGGTGAGCGCGGCCAAGTTCCTTGACGTCATCATGTCGTCATCCTTTCCCAACTTGGTGCCTTAGTGCCTCAGTCCCTCAGTGCCTACCTGACCTCGCACCTCTCCTCCGCCACGTACTCCAGCTTCACCTTGAGGATGCGCTTGTTGATCATGTCGGTGATGAAGGCGTGCCGGTCGGTCACGGCCACGCCGTTGACCCAGGCCAGCGGGATCTCGGGCCTGGCGAAGGGACTGACCAGGTCCTTGGGGTCGTCGGCCTTCCTCGGCCGGAGCACCTTCTCCTTGGGGTCGAGCACATAGCTCTCCGGCCCGCAGAAGTCCTGGTTGCCGTACCCGCCGATGGTGGTGAGCTCGTTGCCGTTGGCGTCGAGCACGCACACCCGGAAGCGCAGCGAATCCGGGGCGAAGATCCGGCCGAAGTCGTCCATGTCGAGGTCGGTTCCGAAGCAGTGGCATTCGCCGTAGCCCTGGGCGCTGACCGCCGAGACGCCGGGGCGGATCCACTCGGCACCCTGCAGCGTGCCCTGGGGCATCCAGTGGGAGGCCCGGACCGGCTCCTTCCTGGCGTCCGCGGGCAGCTTGGCCTCATAGGAGTCCTCGGCGTTGAAGTCGTAGGTCTTCTGGTCGGCGCCCGAGCCGATCCTGATCCAGTCGATGGCAAAGGAGCCCTCGCCCTTGGTGTCGCTGGGGTGGACGGCGATGGTCCGCACCAGGCCCTTCCACTCCTTCACGTCCGTCAGGTCGAAGGTGTACTCGGCGAAGTCGCTGTTGGGCTTGATGTCGACGGTCTTGATGATGGGGCCGTGGTCGCTGATGATGCCCTCCTTGGCGAGCTCCAGCAGCGCCTTGGTCCCGTCGGTGCCGTTCTTGAGGCGGATGCTCACGGTCTTGACCTTGTCGGCGTCGATGAGCGTGCCGGCCCGGCCGGAGACCAGCGCAACGCCCGGAGGGTGCGGTGCGCCCTTGACGATCTGCCCGGTCAGGCTGCCGCCGGTCGTTCGCAGGTTGGTCACCCGGCCGTAGGCGCGCCAGTTCTCGAAGTCGGCCGGGCAGAAGTCGTCGCCCGTTTTCCAGGCGGCGCCGCCGCGCGGGCCGAACTTGATGACGCTGCCGTAGAACCAGTCGTAGAGCCGGGAGTCGGCGCCGGCGAACTCCTTGGGGAAAGGCTGGTCCGGCGGCTCGACCGTGTCGAGCACCACGATGTTGCCCTTTCCGTCGACCCGCGGACCGTACATCCCGTCGGTGATCGACCAGAGCGCCACGCGCAGGAACTTGCCCTGCTGGTCGAAGACCTCCAGGGTATCGAGGCCGTGGTAGATGTGTGCCTGGCGGTTGACGTAGATCTCGCCCCGGCGGTCGATCCAGAAGTCGCGCTCCCAGGCGCTGTTGCCGCGGTTGCCGACCGGCAGGCTGCCCTTGAGGCGCGGGTCGGCCGCCGTAGCCGGGAAGGGCAGGGGCTTGCCGTCGCGGCCGACGCGCTGCACCGGGTCGCCGGCGGTGACCCCGTAGATGTTCCCCTCCCTGTCCAGACGATGATAGCAGCCCAGGAAGCGGTTGGGCACGTTGACCGTGCTGACGGTCCCGGCCTCGTCGTCCAGGAGGCGAAACTTGCCGCCGGCGACCGTGGCTACCAGCCGGTGAGTCGGGTCCGCGCAGGTCCGGCGCGGGGTTTCCGGCCGGTAGCAGCCGGCCGGGACCGGGTCGGTGAACTTGGTGCCGTCGTCCTCGAAGCGCAGGAAGAGCGGGCCCTTCTTGGCATCCCAGGCGCCCGCCCAGAGCACCGGCGGCTGGGCGGCGGCGTCGAGCGCGAAGTAGCTGGTCTCCTTGCGCTGCAGTCCCGGCTCGTAGGCCGAGGGCAGCGCCGCGCCGTAGGCCTCCTTGGCGTCCTTCCAGGATGGGAACTTGATCAAGCGCCCGGCCTTGCCGTAGGCGTAGACCGCCCCGGTCTTCTTGTGCACGCCGACCCAGATCGGCCCCTCCACGGGGATCGACCCGGCGAAGGAGCGGTCGGCCTCGTTCACCACCACGATGCGGTTGTTGCCGCAGTCGGCGATGAAGACGCGCCCCTGGCCGTCGACCGCCACGGCGCGCGGGTCGCTGAGGTGCTTCTCGTCGGCGCCGGCGGCGTCGGGCTCTCCGAAGAAGACCTCCGCCGGGCCGCGCTCGGGCAGCTTGATGCGGAAGACGGCGTGCGCCTCCTTTGCAGACACGCCCTTGGCGTCCATGCTGGCCAGTCGCGTGGCGTAGAGCGCCTTCCCGTCGCCCGCCAGGGCAAGGCAGGGAGCGTCGAGCCAGCGCCGGCCCAGCGCCGGCCCGGCGTAGGACTCGGCCGGGACGCCGCCGTCGCCGTCGATGACCGTGACCACACCGCCGGCCTTGCCGGCGTCGCCGGCCATGTAGATGCACCCGTCCGGCGCGGCCGCCGGCGTCTGGAAGTTCACCTTGCTGACCGGGTAGAGCCAGACGTGCCGCTGGACGTAGGGGCCGTGCTTGGGGTTGACCATCCCGAGGGAGTTGACGAAGGCGCCGGTCGGCTTGAGCCGCTCGAAGGGAACGGTCGGCGCATAGGGCATGATAGTCTTCTCGTAGGCCCCGTCGCGGCGGAAGACCAGGGTCTTCGAGACCGAGCCCAGGTGGTAGGTGCCATGGGGCTGGCCGACGTAGACCCGGCCGTCCGGCCCGACCGCGAGGCCCGCCACCAGGTGCTCCAGCATGTTCGGCCCGGAGCGGCCCGGCTCGGCGAAGGCCAAGCCGCCCCAGGAAGCCCTGAGCCCGAGGCCCACGCGGACCTTGAAGGGCCCGCCCTCGGCCGGCCGGCCGTCGTCGTCGCGGGAGTCCCACTCGACGGACTGCTCGAGCGCGCCGGCCTTGAGCGGCTCCGGCGGGTTCTTGCCGAGGACGCCGGCGGCCAGGTGCCGGACGATCCTGCCCTTGGCATCCTCGATGTAGACGGCCACGTCGGTTTCGCGGTCGACGGCGAATGTCACGACCGTTTTGTCACCGGCCTTGGCGGCGGCCGGCTTCTTGGTGAATGCCGGCGGCGCGGCGGGCTCAGCGGCCCCGGCGGGGCCAGCCAGGAGCGTCAACAGGAACAAGCTTCCGGAGATTCTCATGAGTCCCCCTCTGCAACTGCCCGGGCCTACTGCACCGTGCAGTTCTCCTCCGTCGCGTAGCTCAGCCTGACCTTGACCACGCGCAGGTTGATGGTGTCGGCCACGTAGGCGTAGCGGTCGCTGACCGCCACGTAGACCGGCCAGGCCAGCGGGATCTCCGGGGCCTTGAGCCGGGCGTCCGGGCCTCCCGAGTCCAGGTTGCCGTAGTGGCCGAATGCCCCGATCGGATTGTTGGCCGTGTCGACCATCTCCACGCGGAACTGCCCGAGGTTCGGATAGAACACCCGGCCGAAGTCGTCCACGTCGAAGCCGGCGTTCTCGCAGTGGCAGCCCTCGGAGCCGATGCCCCAGGTCTGCGAGTACGGAGAGAACCCGAAGCGCACCCACTCCGCGCCCTGCACCGTCCCGTTCTTGAGGCCCCGGCAGTAGGTCCCCGGGTAGCTGAACTCCTCGCCCGGCTTCTTGGCCAGAGCCTCGGGCGGCTCGCCCTTGGCCGCCTTCGGCAGCTTCTTCTCGTACCAGATGGCCCCGCCCTCGGGCGGGAACTTGATGATGCTGCCGTAGATGTAGTTGTAGGGGTCGACTTCCTTCGGGTTCTGGATCGTGCGCTTGCCGTCGAAGAACTCCGGGCACATCCGGCCCTTGGGCTTGACCGGCTCCGCCACGTAGATGTTGCCCCGCGCGTCGACCCTGGGGATGGCCCGGCCGGTGCACTGCCACAGGGCCGTGCGCTTGGCCTTGCCGTCCAGGCCGTGCACGTTGAGGCAGGTCAGCCCCTCGCCGGGATCCACGACGTAGATCTCGTCCTTGCGCACGGCCAGCCGGTTGTCCGGCCCCAGGGTCATGACCGCGTGGGTCAGCCCCGTGTTCTTGGGCCCGTTGTCCGGCGCGCCGTCCCAGGGAAGCGGCTTGGCTTCGCGGGTCCAGCGCATCATGCCGTTGGGGTAGCCCATGGTGACGAGGTTGCCGTCCTCGCAGGGCACCACCTCGCAGTTGCCCCATCCGGTGACCCGCGTCGACCAGTTCGGGTTGGCGGAGACCACCGTCAGCTTCCCGCTGGCCTCGTCGATGCGCACCGGCTGGCCCCCGGTCTGCAGGTGCAGCTCCCCGCGGGCGCGGTCCATGCGCAGGTCCTTGGGGCCCGCGGCCATCAGCGGGCTGTACCGCTTGCGCAGTTCGTCGCGGAGGACCAGCTTGCCGTCCACGTCCTCGAAGAAGTACATGCCCTGGGAGGTGTACAGGGACTGCGCCCAGATGCGCACCGGCTGGCGCGAGGCGTCCACGGCCAGGAGCGGCCTGGCCCACTGCCGGTGGCTCTCCCGGGGCATCTTGGCCCGGCAGACCTCGCGCCCGGTCTTGAGCCCCTCGAACTTCACCAGCTCGTACTGGAGCTCGTCCTTGGTCGCGCAGACCACGTACACCGCGCCGCTCTCCGGGTCGGCGCCGACATAGCGCGCGGAATCGACCTTGAGCTCCCCCGCCGGGCTGCCGTCCTTCTCGCGGAAGGCGGCCACCCGGCCGGCCCGGGGATCGACCACGTAGAGGAGGCCCCCGGCGCAGGCGATGTGCCCCGGCGCGGCCACCGGCGGCTCCTGCCCCGCCTCGGCCGTCGGCTTGCCGAGGAACGGCGCGGCCTCGGCGCGCGTGGCCAGGTCCACCCGGTAGACGCAGGGCAGCGGTTCGCTCTCCTTGCCCTTGACCCGGGACGCTCCCGAGACGTAGAGGTAGCGGTCGCCCTCGCCGACGGCCAGGTACCAGCCGGCCACGCCCTTCTCGAAGAGCGCCCGGCTCAGGAACTCCGGATAGGGCGAGCCCCCGTCGGCCGAGAGGCTGGCCAGCAGCCCGCCGCTGAGCATCCAGTGGACGCCGCCCTTGCTGTCGACGGCCGGGTTGGAGGACAGGCTCCGTCCCCGGCCCGAGCCCTGGGGATCGGGGTAGAAGTTCAGCGACTGCCAAGAATGGATCCGCGGCACCAGGCGGCCGGCCTCGTCCTGCATCGCCCCCATGGCCCTGGTCTTCTCGCCGGGGACGTCCGCGGGGAAGGGCAGCAGCATGCGCCGGAAGCGTCCCTCGCGGTCCAGTACCTTCACCTTGATCCCACCCTGGTTGAAGTTGGCCGCGCCGTCCCGGTAGAACACATAGACGCTGCCGTCCGGCCCGCCCGCGAAGGTCTCGAGGCCGGTCACCACGTCCGGGTTATTGAGCAGGAAGCTCTCGAACTTGGGGCTCAGCCCGAGCGCCACGCGGACCTTGAAGGGGCCGCCCTGGGCGGGCTGGCCCCGGTCGTCCCGCCCGTCCCACTCGAGGCTCTGGGCCAGGCCGGGCTTGAGCGGCGCGGGGGCCTTGGCGCCAAGAACCCCGGCGGCCAGGTGACAGACCACCTTGCCGGCGGCGTCCTCCACGTAGACGGCCACGTCGGTTTCGCGGTCGACAGCGAAGGAGACGGTGAACTTATCACCGGCCTTGGCCGCGGACGGCTTCTTGGTAAACGATGGCAGGGCGGGCTCGGCCGCCATCGCAGCCGCTGCCATCAGGCCCAAGGCCAGCGCGCTCATCAGCGCCACGCGCATGGGAAACCTCCTGTCAGAAGGATGAGGGGCGGAGGGAGGAGAACCGAAGCCCCGAGGCCGGCCTTCCAACCCTCCACCCTCCACCTTCCACCTCTTCCTCACGGCGCCGCCACCGCCTCGACCGCGGCGTAGTCCAGCTTCACGCGCAGGATGCGCTTGTTCATCACGTCGTCCACGTAGGCGTGCTTGTCGGTCACGGCCACGCCGACGATCCAGCCGAAGGCGATCTCGGGCTTGGCGAAGGGGCTGACCAGGTCCTTGGGGTCGTCGGCCTTCCGCGGGCGCAGGAACTTGCCGGCCGGATCCATGACGTGGCTGTCCGGGCCGCAGTTGTCCTGGTTGCCGTAGCCGCCGATGGAGATGATCTCGTTGCCGTTGGTGTCGAGCACCCCGACCCGGAAGCGCCCCGTGTCCGGCGCGAAGACCCGGCCGAAGTCGTCCACGTCGAAGTCCGAGCCGGTGCACTGGCACTGGCCGATGGCTCCGGCCAGCACCGGCGAGAACCCCGGCTTCCACCAGCGGGCGCCCTGCAGCTCGACGGGGCCCTGGCGGTGGGCGGCCAGTTTCTCCCGCTTCATGGTGGCGGGCAGCCGGCGCTCGGGCGCGTCCTCGGCGTCGAAGTTCCAGACCGTCGCGCCGCCCCCTTCGCCGAGCCGGACCCAGTCGATCCGGAAGGAGCCGGCGGCCGCGCTGGTGGGGCAGAGGTTCATCCGCCAGATGACGCCCTTCCACTCCGCCTCCCCGGACAGGTCGAAGACATACTCCGCGAAGTCGCTGTTGGGCTTGATCGCCACGGACTTGGTGAAGCCGACGTCCGAACCCAGCCGGAACCAGGTCAGGGTGGCCTTGTCGCCGCCGCTGTCGTTCTTCAGGCGCACGGAGATCTTCTTGAAGGCGGCGGTGTCGTAGCCCCTCCGCGGGAAGGCCAGCGTCGCCGGCCCCCGGGCGAAGGTCCCGGCCAGCGCGCCGCCGGTCGTCCGGAAGTCGGACACCCGCTGCTTGCCGTCGGGGGAGTGAGCCTGGCCGTAGCCGATGCCCCAGCCCTCGTAGGTCATGGCCGTGAAGTCGCCCGGGTTCCAGATCGCGCCGCCCTCCGGCCCGAACTTGACGATGCTGCCGTAGATGTTGTCGAACCACATCTCCTGGACCGGGCTCAGCCGCCCCGCGAACTCGTCGGGCCAGGGTTTGGCGGGGTCCTTGCAGGGTTCCATCAGGTAGATGTTGCCGCGCGCGTCCACCCGCGGGCCGTAGCCGCCCTCGCGCGTCTCGTGCACCGCGATGCGCTTCAGGTTCCCGTCCCGGTCGTAGACGTGGACGGCGTGGAGCCCGTGGTAGACGGCCCCCTGGGCCTTGACGTAGAGGTCGCCGTTGCGGGCCACGCCGAAGTCGCGCTCCCAAGCGGTGGTCCCGTTGCAGCCGTAGACCAGGCGCCCCCCGCGCAGCCACGGGTCCTGGAGCGTGGCCGCGAACGGCACGGGCTTGCCGTCGCGGTCCCAGCGGCAGATGCCGGCGCCCTGCTCCCAGTGGTCCTGGGCGTAGATGGATCCGTCCGGGCCGAGACGGAAGCTGCGGCCGTAGTTGAACAGCCCGGGAACGTCCCGGATCTTCCCCGTCTCCTCGTCCAGGACCCGCAACGGGTACCGCCCGTACGCATCCGTGCCGGTTGCGCACGCCACCAGGCGGTGCGTCGGATCGGAGGTCGGCCGGTTGACCAGCTGGTCGAAGAAGCACTTCGCCGGGACCGCATCCGAGAACTTGTCGCCCAGGTCCTCGCAGCGGACCAGGGCACGCCCCCCGCTGAGGGGGCTCTTCTGTCCCACCCACACGACCGCCGGATCCGCGGAACAGTCCACGGCGAATGTCGTCCCGACGCCCCACCACCACTCCTTGCCGATGCCTTTGCGCAAACCGACGTAATCGCTTCGGGCCAGTTCCTTCGGATTCTCCCACCCCGAGAACTTGATCAGGATCGTCTGCTTGCTGCAGACGTAGACCGCGCCGGTGCGGGGGTGGGCCGCCACCCAGGAGGGCGCCTCGACCGGGATCGAGCCCGCGAAGCTCTTGTCCTTCTCGTTGAGCACCAGAATGCGGTTGTTGCCGCGGTCGGCGATCAGCAGGCGGCCCTTGCCGTCCAGGGCCACCGCGCACGGGTCGTTGAGGTGCGCGTTGTCGCTGCCGGACTTGCCCGGCTCGCCGAACCAGACCGCCGCCGGCCCGCGCTCCGGAAGCGGGGCGGTGTAGATGGCGTGGTGCGTCGGCTTGGCGTGGGGGTGGTCGACCGGCCCCAGGCCGGCGATGTAGACCGATTTGCCGTCGGCCGACGCGGCCAGCACCGGATAGTAGGCAAAGCCCAACTGGGCGCTGCCGCCCAGTGCCGGACCTGCATAGGTCGGGTTGGGGATGCCGCCGTCGGCGTCCAGCATGGCCAGATGGGCGATCAGTCCGCGCTGGTTGGCCCCCGAGGTCGCCGGGACGACGGCCAGGACCAGTCGGCCGTCGGGCAGCACCGCGGGCTGGTACCCGAAGAAGGCATCGTCGTGCGAGTAGAGCGAAAGCCCGCTCGCCCGATGGATCAGCGGGTTCATCGCGCCGTAGGAGTTGACGAAGCCCCCGCCGGTGCGCCCCGCCGGCAGGTTCGCCGGGAAGGGCTTGAGGGTCTTCTCGTAGGAGCCGTCGCGCCGGAAGACGTGGATCTTGTACAGGTCCCAGTGCCCCGACCAGACCGCGCCCTGTTCGACGACGTAGACCCGCCCGTCGGGACCGGCGGCCAGGCCGATCACGTTCTCGATGTGGTTCGGCCCGGTCTGGTCCTTCTCGGCGAACGGCAGGCCGGCGTAGCTGGCCTTCAACCCGGCTCCCACCCGGAACTTGAAGGGCCCGCCGGCCGCGGGCTTCCCGTCGTCGTCCCGGCCGTCCCACTCGACGGACTGCTCGAGCGAGTTGGCCTTGAGCGGCTCCGGCGGGTTCTTGCCGAGGACGCCGGCGGCCAGATGCCGGACGACCTTTCCGGCCGCGTCCTCCACGTAGACCGCCACGTCGGTCTCGCGGTCGACGGCGAAGGTGACGGTGGTCTTCTCACCGGCCTTGGCCGCGACGGGCTTCTTGGCGAACGAGGGCGGAGCCGGTTCCGCCGACCGGGCCGAAGCCGCCGCCAGGATCAGTGTCGCTGTGCAGGTCAGCGCGAAGCGCATGATGGGCCTCCTTTGAGATCGACGGCAAGGGTTTGTGAGTTTGTGAGCATGTGGGTGTGTGAGGACGAGGGCCAACACCCCACCTCGCCCGTACACACACGCACACACCCACACACCCCTGGACTTCACGGCGCCGCCACCTCTCACGTCCTCAGCCTCGCCGGCACGCGCACGCGCAGCGGCGGCAGCTCCGGATGAGCCCAACGTTCGGTCAGCACGGCCATGGCCGAGTCGGCCATGGCCCGCAGGCTCCAGGTGACCGCCGGCGCGACCTGCCCCCCGGCGAAGCCCGGCGCGTAGTCCCTGTCGTAGAGCTCCTCGGCGCACCAGCCGACCATCTGCAGGTCTCGGCCGAGAACCAGCCCGGCCTCGTCGGCGACCTGCTTGATCGCTGTGGCGTAGATGCTCCAGAGCGCGACCACCGCCTCGGGGCGGCCGCGGCCGGACAGCAACCTGCGGGCGGCTTCCAGGACGCCGCCCTCCGGACAGCTGAAGACCAGCTCGGGGTTGAGCATGGCGTTCTCGCCGAAGAGCCCGGCCGCGAAGCCCCCGAAACGGTCCAGCTCGTGCGTGCTGCGGTCATCGGGCCCGAACCAGGCGATCCGGCGACAGCCGAGCTCGTGGAGGTGCCGGGCGGCCAGCATGCCGCCGTGATGGCCGTCCTGCATGACCGAGTCGAGGCCGCAGCCCTCGATCCAGGAGTCGACCATCATGGCCGGCACCCCCGACTCGCGGACGGCGCGGATCATATCCTGGTCGTGGGTGTCGATGATCACGGCGGAGGCCCGCGCGGTCTTGACGCGCGCCAGTATCCCGGCCGGATCCAGGGACCCGCCGCCCATGGCCAGGAGCGGCCAGCCGCGCCGGTCGGCCGCGGACTGCAGCTCCCTGACCAGGCCGACGTGGAACTCGTCCCACTGTTCCGGAGCTCCGGGCGCGCCGCGGACGAAGGCGATCGGGCAGCCCCGCGCCGGGTCGTTGGCCAGGCTCAGCACCCGGTAGCCCTTGCGCGGCTCGGCCCGGATGAGGCCGTCGGCCTTGAGACGCTCTAGCGCCCGGCGCACGGTGGTGTGGGCCACTCCGTGCTCCGCGGCCATCTCGCGCTCGGTGGGCAGGAAGCGGCCGACGGAGATCTCGCCGGACAGGAGCTGGCTGCGCAGCCGGTCGTAGACCTGCTCCGAGCCGCGGCCCGTGCCTGAGTTGCTCTGTCGCCCCTTCTTGCGTGCTAGTGCAGTGCTAGTCATGGTGCTAGCTCCTATGCTAGGCTACTATACACGGCATGATCTGTCTTGTTGCTGATAAAATGATACTCTTGTGCAAGTATCAGAATATTAGGATGATAGATGCGATAGAGCGGGCCTGCCTGGCTGGCGTTAGGGCCGGAGCCCGCGCCGTCGGCGGATGCCGTAGAACCACCTCGCACTCATTAAACGATGCCCGGGCAGGGTGGAAGACCGTCTGAGTGATCCCGCACGGATGGCTCGCCGCCGGCCAGGACCTTCTCCCGGCAGCCGAGGCCGTCAGGCCTCTTCCTGCGGAGCGCCCTGTCCCTCGCGGCGCTTCTTCCAGGCCTCGGCCTCGCACTCGGCCATGGCCTTGAAGCCGCGGATCACCAGCATCACCGGGATGGCGTAGGCCACCACCGAGATCAGCCGGCCGGCGAAGGGGTAGCCCATGAAGAGGATCTCGAAGGCCAGGTAGAACACGGCCACGGCGCCTCCGGCCACGATGCAGCTGACGATGGCCGCCTTGCTCCGCGCGACCAGCACGAATATCCCGCAGGCCAGGTTCACCGCCGCCATCAGGGCCATGGGAACGCCGAAGACTATCGAGCGGGCCACCCCGGCCACCGGCGGAGCGCTCTGCAGCCCAGTCAGGGTCAGATAGGACCCGATCCCCAGAAAGACACCCATGAAGACCGCGAAAACGCCGACCTCGGTTATGACGCTGCGCGTTTTGGTCCCACTGGGCTCGCTTGCCATGATCACGTCCTCCTCAATGAATAAGCTCCGGCTTCATCCAGGCCCCTGACCTAACGCCCGAAGCTCCGGCGCCGGCGGTACTTGCCGGTGCGGATCACCGCCCGGGCCTTGGGCCGGCGCCCGGCAGGCTTGGCCGGGCTCGACGACTGGGTCGGGGCGTCGCCGTCGACCTCCTCGATCACCTCGACCTCGTCGACCGCCCCGGCCTTGCCCGCCGCCGGGACGGCCGATGGGGGGGCGATGCGGATCGGCGAGAGCCCGCCGGCCAGGGACTTCAGCCGCGCGCCCACGTCCGCCATGGACGCGGGCCGCTCGTCGGGCTCCGGGGCGAGCATGGCGCAGACCAGCGCGCAGAGCCCGCGCGGCAGCTTGGGGTCGATCTGCTCGGGGGGCACCAGGCTCTCCCGGGCCAGGCGCATGAGCACCTCGGCGGTGCCGGAGCCGCTGTAGGGCGGCCGGCCGGTGAGCATGTGGTAGAGCACCGCGCCCAGCGAGTAGACGTCGCTGCGCGCGTCGGCCCGGGCCGGGTCCACGGCCACCTCCGGCGCCAGGTAGAAGGGGATGTTGACCGCCTCGCGGCCCAGGTAGCGGAGGTTGAGCACCGCGTCCTTGGGCACGCCCAGGCCGGAGAGCCGCGCCGCCCCGCGCTCGTCGATGATCACGTTGCTGGGCCGCACGTCGCCGTGGACCACCCCGCGCTCGTGGCCGTAGCGCAGGGCCTCGGCCAGCTGGCGGGCCACGTCGATGGCGTCGGAGGCCAGCATGCGCCCGACCAGCTCCAGGTGGCGCTTGAGCGACTGGCCCTCGACGAACTCCTCGGCCAGGAAGATGCGCCCGCGGTCCACGCCGATCTCGAAGACGCGCTTGAGGTTGGCATGCACCAGGTACACGGCCTTCTTGCCGGCCTCCCGGAAGGCCCGGGCCATCTTGCCGTCGGGCGTGCCGTCCGGGCGCAGGACCTTGAGGGCCACCATCTCGCCGCCGGGCAGCCGCCGGGCCTTGCAGACCGCGCTGACCGCGTCGGAGCCCAGCCGCGACACGATCTCGTAGCCGCCGATCCGCAGGGGCTCGCCCTGGTCCGCGGACTTGGCCGGGTCGACGTAGTAGTAGCCGCCGGCCGCGTCCTCGCGGATCTCGACCAGGTCCTCCTCGCCGGCCGCCCCGGCCGCTCCGGCCGGGGCCTTGGCGGCGGCGGCCTTGGGGCGGTCCTGGGCCGGAGCCGGGGCCGGCGCGGCGGGCGGCGCCGCGACCGGCTCGGCGTGCACGGTGGTGGGCCGGCGCCTGGCCGGGGCGAGCAGCCGCGGCGGGGTGAGGGCGGCGCCGTCGTCCGGCGGGCACCACAGGGTGCCGACCACGCCCAGCGGGGCGTTCTCGGCCGGGCCGGCGGCCGCCTCGTCCAGCGCGATGGCCGCGTTGCAGCGCGGGCAGGCCAGGCGCACCCCGGCGCGGAAGCGGACCACGTTGAAGTGGGACTTGCAGCCGGAGCAGCCGACGATCCGCTTGCCCTGGGCGCCCAGAACCACCCGGACCTGCGAGGGCCGCAGCAGGCCCAGGTCCACCAGGATCTCGCCGAGGCCCGCGCGCGGCTTGCCGGCGGCGTCCATGCCCCGCTGCGCCTCCAGGGCCCGCTCGAGCCCCGCGGCGTCGATCAGCCGCCAGCGCATGGCGATCTCGCCGAACAGACCGTCCCGCCGGGAGCGCTGGCCGTCGAGTATGGCCCGGACCTGCTCGGCGCTGAGGTAGCCCTTCATGATCAGCATCTCGCCCAGCAGCGGCACCTTGCCGCCGTACTCGCCGTAGCGGATCTGGAGCCCCAGGCACTCGGTGAGTTGTTCGTCGGTGACCAGCTTCTCGGCCAGCGCCAGCCGGCCGAAGAGCAGTTCGCGGATCGGAGCCTTCGCCATGATTCAAGACCTCCCCAGTGACCTGCGGCGATTATCCCCGGCCGGGCCGGCCTGACAAGGACCGCGGAACCCCTTGCGGTGGCGAGCTCTCAACGCAGAGGTCGCAGAGGTTCGCAGAGGCCGCAGAGGACAGACCGGAGGGGAGAATGGAAGGCGGAGCCGCTTCATCTCCTTCGATCCCGCCTGCGGTCGGGTCGAGGAAGCCGAAGCAGCTCCTTCGGGAGCGTTCCGCTCCCTGCGCGGCTGTTGCCGCGCGCTTCTCTGTTGACGAAAACCCACTCCTCTGCGACCTCTGCGCTCCTCCGCGGCCTCCGCGTTGAGAATGCCCGCCGGCACGAAGGAAGATGATCGGTTCTTGAAAAGCGCGGCGCGGGGTGATAATCGCCGGCCATGAAACTCATCGACTTCGGCCGCCGCAGCGGACTGCGCGTCGCCCGGGCCAGCATCGGCGGGATGCGCCTGCCGGAGGACCACGACCAGGCGGTCGCGGTCATCCGCCGGGCCATCGACGCCGGCATGCGCTACATCGACACCAGCCGCGGCTACGGCGAGAGCGAGGTCAAGTTCGGCAAGGCCCTCAAGGGCGGCTACCGGGAGAAGGTCATCCTCAGCTCCAAGTGGTCGCCCTGGATCCAGAAGGTCGAGCCCGACGACGCGCCCACCGCCGACTGCATGCTCAAGCGGATCGAGGACTCGCTCCGGCGCCTGGACGTCGACTGCATCGACTTCTACCAGGTCTGGAACGTGCACAGCCCGGAGCTCTTCGAGGCGGCGACCAGGCCGGGCGGCACGCTCGACGGCATCCGCCGCGCCATGAGCGAGGGGCTGGTCCGCCACACCGGGATGACCGCCCACGACAAGCCCGCCAACCTGCTCGCCTACCTGCCAAGCTGCGACTGGTGCGAGGTGCTGCTGCTGAGCTACAACCTGCTGGACACCTCCTGTGCGCCAGTCCTGGCCGAGGCCCATCGGCTGGGCATGGGCACCATCGTGATGAACCCGCTGGCCGGGGGCAGGCTCGCCGGCACGAGCCCGGAGCTCGAGAACCTCGCCCGCGAGTGCGGCGCCAAGAGCGTGCCGGACCTGGCCCTGCGCTGGCTGCTCTCGAACCCGGACATCGACACCTACATCTCGGGGATCAACAAGCCCTCGGACGTCGACGGCGCCGTCGCCGCCGCCGAGGCCGGGCCGCTCGCGCCGGAGGCATATGCCCGGGTCAACGCCTTCGCGGCCGCGAAGTCCCGCACCGCCGTGGGCTACTGCACCGGCTGCGGCTACTGCAAGCCCTGCACCCAGGGCATCGACATCCCCGAGGTGATGACCCGGATCTACGAGGACCGCGTCTGGGGCCTCAAGGACGCGGCCGCCGCGCGCTACCGCCGGATGGGCAAGCCGCGCGCCGACGCCTGCACCGACTGCGGCAACTGCGAGGCCAAGTGCACGCGAAGCCTCAAGATCAGCGACGAGATGAAGTATGCGGCGGGGAACTACGAACTGAAGAAGTAGATGGGCCAGGCCCCGGGCCTATCGAGACTGGGGATGAGGCAACGGAGCAGGGCCGCAACCACCTGGTTCCGGACCGGCCGCTGATGAGACCTAACCTCCTCTGACGCCGACCGTGAGTTTGGACAGGGTTTCCGGACCGAGGCTATTGCCCCCCTCCTTCGGCCCCGCCGAGGAGTTAGGTGCTGCGTCCCCGGCACTGCCCGCGCCCCCGGCACTGCCCCATGAGATATTCAAACGGGAGCGTTCCCCACCACAACACGCTTCCGAGAGCGAAGAGAACGCCTGCCTGAGAAAGTCTCGCCCCCTTGACGGCGAGAGGCGCGGCAACTGCCAGAGCACAAAGCAGCATGCCAAATCCTCTTATTCCTGCGAGTATTCTCTGCGCCATGGTCTCCCCACCAGATCCACGGAACAGTATCCATATGTTGAGGATGGCCGGAAAGATGAAGACCACACCGACAGCAGACAACAACACGCTTCGCGAGAACTCCCATTCAAACGGCGTTCCCGCGAGCCAAAGAACGGTACCGCCAACGATAATGGCAAGTCCTGCGATCAGCGCGAACATCACCAATTCGAACAAGAATCACTTCATGGTCTCTCTTGCGAACAATGATTGGGGTAAGCCCACCTTTTCACAGGTCCGCGGACGGTCACACGCCTGAGCCTCTGCAGTGACTATAGCCCAGCTCGCACCGGCGCACAAGAGCGGAGACTTCGCTCCGCAACCATCTGATTGCGATCCTTGCCTCCCGCGCAGCCGCCCGCCTCTACTTGCAGGTCAGATACCGCCCCTGTCCCGCGAAGAGCTTGAGCAGGACGATCAGCGAGTAGGCCGTCGAGCGCAGCCAGATCTTCCGGTCGCCGTGCTCGTTGATGGCCCCGCGCTGGCGGGGTTGGATGGAGCCGTCGTTCTGCCGGGCATAGAGCGCCGAGAGCGCCGCCTCGACCGCCCCGGCCCGGGCGGTCGCCGCGCGCACCAGGCCTGCGCCCTCGTGGAGGGTGTTCAGGACCACCGGAATGCAGGCGCAGCTCTCCTCGAAGTGGCCGTCCTCGCGCTGGGCGGAGAAGACCGCGTCCAGGAAGCGGTTAACCGCCGCGAGGTACTCCGGCTTGCCGGTCGCCCGGTGGGCGCAGAGCAGCCCGAGCGTGCCCAGGTCGTCGTTGGCCCGATGCAGCCCGCCCTGGGGGTCCTTCTCCGGCGGCTTCTTGGTGGCCCGGTCGACCGAGCAGAAGAAGCCCGACGGCTGCTGGATGTGCCGGACGAAGTGGTCGGCCAGCCGCACGAAGAACGGGCCGGTCCACTTGGCGTCGCCGGTGGCCTTGCCCAGCTGGTAGAGGAAGTTGAGGCTCCCGCCCTGGAAGCTGCCCTGCAGGTCGTTGCGCATCTGCGGGCCGCCGTCCATCCAGGGGCCGAACTGGTGGCCCCAGAGCGGCCAGCCTTCCTCGTCGCAGCCCTTGGCGAGGAACCACTCGCCCCAGAGGCGCGCGCGCTCCAGGTACTCGGCGTCGCCGGTGTGCCTGTGGAGCTCGATGAAGCCCCAGGCCGCCGAGAGCGCGTCGCGGGTGTAGCACCAGGGGGTGAGCGGGGTCATCTCCCGGATGGCCCCGTGCTGCTCGGGGCGGAAGGGGTCCAGGATCTGCAGCGACTTCAGGTACTCGCCGAGCCGCAGGGCGGCCCGCTCGTAGCGCGGCTCGGAGAAGGCCCGGCCCGCGGAGAGCAGCCCCATGGCCGAGAAGGCCATGCTCCAGTTGCAGGGCTCCGACTCCCTGCCGAGATGGTCGACGCCGAAGGGCAGCGAGCCGGCCGCCGGGTCCGAGTCCAGCCAGGGCCGCTGCGTCTGGAACATCCACTCGGCGATGCCCCGGGCGCACTCCAGGCCGCGGGCCTTGAGGTCGTCGGAAAGGATCATGTTCATCTGGAGATTCCCAAACCATGTGTTCCCGGACTGGACCGGTCCCGCAACGCCCTGGTTCGCTATGGAGTCCGCCGGACCCCGAGGAGCTCTAGCGTCACCCAGCCTCCGTGGGCTTGAAGCGCAGCTTCTCGTCGGCCAGCCCCAGGAAGGCGCTGATCGCGCCGGAGGCCGCCGCCGCCGTGAAGGAGCGCCGCTTGACGACCTTGAGCTGGCCATCGAGCAGGTAGTAGAAGGGCACCGCGTCCAGGCCGTAGGCCCGGAAGATGGCCCCGTCGGCATCGTGGACCACCGGCACGCCGGGGGCCAGCTTCTCGTAGACCGGCCGGCTCTCCGCCGGGGCCGCGCCGCGGCTCACAATGGCCACGTTCACGCCACCGCTCCGGTGGGTCTCGGCGAGCTTCCGGAGGTTGTCCAGCTCCGCGACCGTGAAGGGGCAGGTCGTGTCCGAGAAGAAGAGCAGCGTGGCGCGCTCGCCGCGCAGCGCCGCCAGGCCCAGCGCCTTGCCTCCCAGGTCGGCCGCCGCGAAGTCCGGCGCCGGCCGGCCCTCGGCGACCAGCGGCAGGGAGTAGCTCTTCTTGGGGGCGCCGGGCTTCTCGGCGAGGATCTCCCCGACCATGCCCCGGAGGCGCTCGGCGTCGCAGCCGCCGGCGAAGCGCAGTTCGCCGTCCCGGTCCAGGACGTAGAGCGTCGGGTAGAAGAAGAATTCGAGCTCGCCGGCCAGGCGCCGGCCGTCGTCGACAATCCGGCGGTAGGGGTGCTGCCAGCCGGCTGGCGGCTTGTAGTCCTCGCCGGGCAGCGGCACGTCCACCCTGAGGACCGTCACGCCGGAAGGCTTGACCGGTGCGTAGTCGTCGAGAACCTGGGTGGCCCGGGCGGTGCCGGGGCAACCCTCGCGCCCCAGGAGCAGGACCACGACCTGGCCGCGGTGGCCGGCCCGGAGCCCGTCGAGGGCACCGCGTCCGACAGCGGTCCCCGCCGGGCCGGGCTCCGGCCGGCATCCGGTCAGGACAATTGCGACGAGCGCGGACAGCGCTACGCGCGCAACGTCGAGGGCGATCCTGATCGTGACTGAAATCGGATCGAGCCCGCCACTAACCCTGCGGAGCTGCCGAGGCAGCGCCGACCGCGGTGAGCACTGTCCCCAGAATCAGCAGCCCGAGTCCAGCCAACTGGATCAGGAAGCCCTTCTTGGCCACGCCCCAGTTCATGATCACGAAAATCAGACTGACCAGCGGAACGAACAGGCTGCCGAGCCCCCAGAGAACGCTCACTTTGAACGCCTGGATCAGAACCATGATGGCGCCGACGAAGGCCACGATGCCGCCCACAATCGTCAGGATAAGCCCCACAGTAGCCATCTCAGACCCTCCCGAAAAAGACCCGGTTCCGAACGCTCCCGACTGCTTCGGCAATCGGGCGACTTTCTTGGCTATCGTCCGCCAGGATCTTCACGCAAGAGCTCCCGCCGCCTGATTCCCCCAGCTCACTTCTTCGCCGCCTTGGCGTAGTTGGCCGCGGCGAAGTCCCAGTTGGCCAGCTCTTTGAGGACGCCGTCGACGTACTTGGCGCGGGCGTTGCGGTAGTCGACGTAGTAGGCGTGCTCCCAGACGTCGATGGTGAAGAGCGCGGTCTGCCCGTGCTTCATGGGCAGGTCGGCGTTGGATGTCTGGGTGACCTTGAGCTTGCCGCCGTCCAGGACCAGCCACGCCCAGCCCGAGCCGAACTGGCCGACCGCCGCCTTGGAGAGCTCCTCCCGGAACTTGTCGAAGGAGCCGAAGTCGCGCTTGATGGCCTCGGCCAGCTCGCCGGTGGGCTCGCCGCCGCCCTTGGGCTTGAGGCACTGCCAGTAGAAGCTGTGGTTCCAGACCTGGGCGGCATTGTTGAAGAGCGGTCCCGGCTCGGCCGCGGCGACGATCTCGTCGAGAGACTTGCCGGCCTCGGGCTTCCCGGCGACCAGCTTGTTGAGGTTGTCGACGTAGGCCTTGTGGTGCTTGCCGTAATGGAAGTTGACCGTCTCGGCGCTGATGACCGGGTCGAGGGCGTCGCCCGACCAGGGCAGCTTGGGCAGCTCGAACGGGCCGGCCGCCGGGGCCGGGGCCGATGGCTCGCCGGCCGAAGTGCCGCTCCGGTCCGCGGTGCACGCGGCGAAGAGCCCGGCGCCGAGGAACAGCGCGGCGCAGACGACGGCAAAGCGGGTCCGGTTGCTGGCGGGTCCTGCGGTCATGTCCACTCCTCCTGTCTCGAGACGTCTCCGGCGGAAACCAGTGTATCCGGCCAGGGTCTCGCGTCAACCGGCGGCGAGTGGCCTGTCGGGACATCAGCCGGTTAGATATGCCGTGAAAATCCCCGCGCTCGCCGCCCTGGTGCTCGTTCTGGCCTCGTCCCTCGCCGCGGCCGGCGAGCCCCCGGTGACCATCACCATCGACGGCGGCAAGAAGCGCCAGGTCATCGCCGGCTTCGGCGGCACGGTCGGGTGGATCTACCCGACGAAGGAGAAGCTCCCCGAGGTCGCCGATCTGCTCTTCAAGGACCTGGGCGCCTCGATCCTGCGCATCTCCGCGCTGACCAGGAACGGCGACCCCTCCGACGAGGGCTCGCCCGAGCCGGAGAACGACAACGCCGACCCCCGGAAGATCGACTGGCAGCGTTTCGACTTCGAGGCCTGCGAGGCCGAACAGGCCGCGGTGGCCAGGGCGGCCGCCGAGCGCGGCCTGAAGACCATCGTGGCCGCCAGCTGGTCGCCGCCCGGCTGGATGAAGGAGAACAAATCCCGCAAGTGGGGCGGGGCACTGAAGCCCGGCATGGAGGCCGAGCTCGGCGAGCTCTGGACCGCCTACCTCGTCTGGATGAAGAAGCAGGGCGTGGAGGTCAGCGCCATCGCCATTCAGAACGAGCCCGAGGTGCGCTGGTCCTACCCAACCGCCGAGTTCACGCCCGAGGCGCTCGACAAGACCGCCCGGGCGGTGGCCGCGCGGATCCGCGCCGAGAAGGGCGCTCCGGCGGTGAAGCTCCTCGGCCCCGAGGTCAGCCAGCTCGGGCGGACCAAGCCGTACCTCGAGGCCATGAGCAAGGAGACGCTCGCCGAGACCGGGGCGGTCTCGGTGCACGCCTACAGCCTCTCGGTCGACTACCACGATATCGACGCCTACCGGAAGCTCTGGCGCGAGGCCCGGCCGATGTTCGCCAAACTCCGGAAGCCGCTCTGGCTGACCGAGCTCTCCAACTCCCCGGGCGCCTTCAGCGGCAAGGACGCGGGCTCCTGGGCCGAGGCCCTGGCCTGGGCCCGGCACATGCACCTGGCGCTGGTCGAGGGCGAGTGCTCGGCGGTGCTCTTCTGGGGCCTGTACTTCGACAAGAAGGGCGAGGCGCTGCTCTACGCGGAGAGGAACAAGGCCGAGAAGTACGAGATCACCCCGAAGTTCCACACCTCGAAGAACTTCTACAAGTTCATCCGGCCCGGCGCGGTCCGTGTGGAGTCCTCGCCGGCCGAGGGGAGCCTGGAGACCTGCGCCTTCTGGCACCCGGAGCGCAGGGAACTGGTCTGCGTGGTCATCAACCCCGGCGGCGAGCGCCGGCTGGGCACCTTCGACCTCAAGGGGCTGGAGGGCCGGCCGAAGCGCACCGGGATGCACCGCACCAGCCGGGACGAGAAGTGCGTCGAGCTCGACGCCGCCTTCGAGATGATCGACGGCAAGTTCGCCTTCAACGCCGAGAGCGTGACGACCGTCGTCTTCTCGTACTGACTCAGCTCACTTCAACGCGGAGGCCGCAGAGGAGAGTCCTGTGCTCGGGGACTGGGCCTTACGGCCTTGCGCGCTTCAGAGCATCGGCCCAGGCGTGCGCCCCGCTTCCCGGCCGGGACGCCATCAGCCGGCGCCCTTGCGACCCCGGCGCTTGCCGGACGGCTCGTCCGCCGGTCCGGCGTCGGTCCCCGCCTTCTCCTTCCGGAACTGCAGGGCCCGGCCGGTCGACAGGCTCTCCAGGATGTCCTGGATGTCGGCGGCCAGCGCCGCGGTGGCCACCCGCACCGCCGCCCCCTCGAAGCTGGGCGCGGAGCGCCAGTCGATCCCGGGCGGCTCGGGGTGGGCGGAGTGGACGATGAAGGGCCAGAGCTCGCCCGCTGCCGCGATGGTCTCGGCCGCCACCTGCCGGACCTCGCCGTGCAGCTCGCCGGCGCCGGCCTCGGACTCGATCGCCCGGCGCAGTCCCGAACCGTGCTTCTCGGCCACCCGGCAGGCGGCCTCGTAGACGGCCTTCAGCCATTCGTTGCGTTCCATGGCGCGGCATTATACCCGGCGCCGGCGCGGAGGCAACCTGGCGGCGGTTGGCTAAGAGCCCGTCGCCGCTATAATGTCCCCGGCCGGAAAGGAGGCGCCTCCGCAATGTCCCGATTGTCGGTATCGCTGGCCTGCCTGCTGGCCCTGACCCCGGCGGCCCGCGCGGCGGACTGGCCGGCCTGGCGCGCCGACGCCGGGCGGACCGCGGAGACCGCCGAGAAGCTCCCCGAGCGCCTCGAGCTGCGCTGGAGCCGCAGGCTGCCGCCGCTCGAGCCGGCCTGGCCGGACGACATCCGCCTGCAGTTCGACGCCGGCTACCAGCCGGTGCTGGCCGGCGGCCTGGTGCTGGCGGCCTCCTCCCGGGAGGACGCCCTGCTGGCCTTCGACGCCGCCACCGGCGAGGAGCGCTGGCGCTTCGTCGCCGACGGGCCGGTGCGCTTCGCCCCGTATTGCTGGAAGGGCCGGGCCTATCTCGCCGCCGACGACGGCTGGCTCTACTGCATCGCGCTCGAGAACGGCCGGCTGCTCTGGAAGCGCCCGGGCTCGCCGGAGCCGGGGCGGCGCGTCATCGGCAACGGCCGGCTGATCTCGGTCTGGCCGGTCCGGGGCGCGCCGGTGGTCGCCGACGGGAAGGTCTACTTCGCGGCCGGGATCTGGCCGTTCATGGGCGTCTTCGTCCACGCGCTGGACGCCGAGACCGGCGAGCCGGTATGGACCAACTCGGGCTGCGGCGCGATCTTCATGCCCCAGCCGCACTACTCCCCGGCCTTCGGCGGGCTGGCGCCCCAGGGGTATCTGGCGGTCAACGGCGACCGCCTGCTGGTGCCCAACGGCCGGGCGGTGCCCGCCTGCCTGCGCCGGAGCGACGGCCGGCTGCTTTACTACCGGCTGGCCAACAACGGCCAGAACGGCAACTTCTTCCTGGCGACGCGCGGCCCGCTGTTCTTCGGCAGCCACGGCCGCTTCCAGCTCTCCGACGGCGCCAACCTGGGCATGCTCCTGACCCGGCCGGTCCTGGCCGAGGGGGCCTTCTACGACGGCGAGCCGACCCCGCCGCCCAAGCCCGGCGCGACCCCCGCGGGGCCCCAGCCCCAGAGGTGGGCGGCCGGCAAGGCCGGCGATTACCGGCGCTTCACGCTGCGGGGCGACGACGCCCCGCGGATGCTGCTCAAGGCCGGGGATCGCCTGGTCGCCGCCGACGACGGGCGGGTGGCGATCCTGCGCGTCCCGGGCGCCGACGGCGAGGCTCCGGTCCGGATGTGGGAGGCCGGGATGCCGGGACAGCCCTGCGCCGCGCTCTTCGCCGGCGGCCGCCTGGTGGTGGCCACGCTCGCCGGCGAGATCCGCTGCTACGCCGCCCCGGAGGCCGGGGCCGCCGCGGCGCGGGAGCACCCGCTTCCGCCGGCCGCCGTGGCCGGGGGCGAGCCGCGCGCCGGGCGCATCCTGGAGGCGGCCGGCCGGCCGGAGGGCTGGGCGCTGGTGCTCGGAGCGCGCTCGGCGGACCTGGCCGCCGCCCTGGCTGCCGCCGGAGGGGGCCGGCTGCAGGTGGTGGCGCTGGCCGCTTCCGAGGCGGACCTCGCCGCGGTGCGCGTCGGGCTCGCCCGGGCCGGCCTCCCGGCGGCCCGGGCCGCGGCGCTGCAGGGCCGCGTCGGCTCCGCCGGGCTGCCGCCCTGCGCCTTCAGCCTGGTGGCCGTCGACGACCCGGAGGCCGCCGGGTGCGGCGGGGGCGCCGGGTTCCTGCGCGAGGCCTTCCGGGTGCTGCGGCCCTACGGCGGCACGCTGGCCTGCCCGGAGGACCGCTTCGCCGCCCTGGAGGCCGCGGCCGCGGAGGCCGGGCTGGACGGGGCCGAACTCCGCCGCGCCGGCGGGCTGGGCCTGGTGGTCCGGGCCCGGGCTCCGGCCGGTTCCGGGCAGTGGACCCACCAGTACGCCAACGCCGGGAACACCGTGGCCTCGGAGGAGCGGCTGGTGCGGGCGCCGCTCGGCCTCCTCTGGTACGGCGGCCCTTCCGCCGACAAGGTCCTGCCCCGCCACGGCCAGGGGCCCATCCCCCAGGTGGCCGGCGGGCGCCTGGTGATCGAGGGCCCGGACATGCTCCGGGCGCTGGACGTCTACACCGGCCGGCTGCTCTGGGAGGCCGAGCTCCCCGGCGTGGGCAAGGTCTTCGACGTCTCCTCCCACCAACCGGGAGCCAACGCCACCGGCTCCAACTACGTCACCCTGCCCGACGCGGTCTACGTGCTGCACGGCGCGAAGTGCCTGCGCCTCGACGCGGCCACCGGCAAGACCGCGGCGGAGTTCGCCGTTCCGCCCGCGCCCGGTGCCGCCGCGGCCGCGGAGGCCTCCTGGAGCTGGCTGGCGGTCCGCGGCCGGGTGCTGCTGGCCGGGGTCTCCCCGCAAGAGTTCTACGACCCGGACTTCTCACCCGAGGAGCTGATGCGCTTCATCGGCGAGACCGAGGCCCTGGAGCGCATCCTCAAGTGGCTGGGCGGCGTCCGGGGGTTCGAGCTCCGGCCCAAGGCCGACGGGGAGCGCTCCTCGGCCCACGTGGTCCGCAACCTGAACCTGCTGCTGCGCTCGCGCGACCTGCCCGGCCGGCTGCCGGGCAAGCCGCCGGAGAACGCCGGAGCCCTGGCCGCGCGCATCGGCGTGCTGCTCAAGAGCCGGCCGAACCTGGCCGACGACGACCCCGAGCTCCGCGAGCTCAACCGCGCCCTGCTGGCCATGAGCTGCGCCGACGTCCCCGGCAAGGAGCGCCAGCCGCCCGGCGCGCGCATGACCTGGAACGGGGTGAGCAGCTCGCGACTGGTGGCCATGGACCGGACGACCGGCAAGGTCCTCTGGCAGCTGACCGCCCGGCAGGGCTTCGTCCACAACGCCGTGGCCATGGGCGGCGGGCAGGTCTACTGCGTGGACCGCCTGCCCGAGCACGTCCTGCGCTGGATGAAGTTCAACGGGCGCCCGGTCGCCGGACCGCCCCGGCTGCTGGCGCTCGACGCCGAGACCGGCCGGGAAGCCTGGTCGATCGTGGGCGACGAGGCCTTCGCGCCCTGGCTGGGCTACTCCGCGGAGCACGACCTGCTGGTCCAGGCCGCGCGGCCCTCGCGGGACAGCCTGCCGGAGTACGAGAAGCGCATGGCCGTCCACCGCGCCGCCGACGGGAAGCAGCTCTGGAAGCGCGAGCTCGACTACCGCGGCCCGCCGATGCTGATCGGCGGCCGGATCCACACCCAGGAGCTGGCCCTCGACCTGCTCACCGGCCGGGCCGTCGAACGCCCGGCGCCGCTCAGCGGCGAGAGCGTCGAGTGGCGCCTGAGCCGGCTCTACGGGTGCGGCTCGCTGCTGGGCTGCCCCACGCTGCTGGCCTTCCGCTCCGGGACGGCCGGCTACTGGGACCTGCTCCGCGACGCCGGCACGGCCAACCTGGGCGGCTTCAAGCCGGGCTGCACCAACAGCCTGATCCCCGCCGACGGCGTGCTGGCCGCCCCGGACTACACCCGCACCTGCCGCTGCAGCTTCCCGGTGCAGTGCTCGGTGGCGCTGGTCCACGACCCGTCCGTCGAGGAGTGGACCTTCCAGGGCGCGACCTGGTCCGGGAAGCCGGTGCGCCGCGCCGGGATCAACTTCGGGGCCCCGGGCGACCGGCTGGCCCCCGATGGCACGCTCTGGATCGAGTGGCCGAGCCTCGGGCACATCTCCCCGGACCTGCCGGTGGAGTGCAGCCCGGTGCGAGCGCCCGACCCGGAGGTGCTGCCGGTCTTCATGCCGCCGCCGCCCAAGCCCGGCGAGCCGGCCCAGGAGGTCAAGCCGGTCCCCGGGCCGGAGACCTTCCGGATGCACTCGCTGGAGATCTCCGGCGACGGGCTCAGATGGGTGGCGGCCTCCGGGCTGCGGGGCGTCGAGCGGCTGGCGGTGGACCTCGGCAAGGGGCCGGCCCGCCGCTACACCGTGCGGCTCCACTTCTGCGAGCCGGACCGGCTCGGGCCCGGCGCGCGGGTCTTCGACGTCCGCGTCCAGGGCAAGGCGGCGCTGAGGAACCTGGACATCGCCGCTGAGGCCGGCGGCGCGCGCCGGCCGCTGGTCCGCGAGGTGCAGGGCGTGGAGGTAGCCGAGCGCCTGGAGCTGACCTTCCACCCGGCGCGCGGCTCGGCCGCGGCGGTGATCAGCGGTCTGGAGGTCCGGCTGGAGGAGTAGCACCCATCCCGGAACCCCATGGGGATGCGGGATGGGTTCCAGCCGCCCCATCCGGCCGCCCGGCCCGGAACTCCCGGCGGAAGGTCTCCGGCGAGAGCCCCACTATCTGCTTGAATCGCCTGGAAAAGTGGTACTGGTCGGGGAAGCCCAGTTCCGCGGCGATGACCTTGACCGGCTCGTCGCCGGCCAGCAGCCGGGCCTGGGCACGCTGGGCGCGCATCCGCGCGAGATAGGCGGCCGGCGGAGCCCCGGCGGCCGCGGCGAAGCGCTGGCGGAGCGCCGAGTAGCTCATGGCGAAACGCTCGGCGTGATCCTCCAGGCGGAATCCGGCGTCGCCCAGGTGCGCCTCCATCAGCGCCACCACCTCCTCGACCAGCCGGCGGGTCTGGTTCTCGGCGGCCGGCTCGGTCCGCCCGCGCGAGAGCACCTGGCCGATCAGTGCGAAGAAGCGCTCGGAGATCGCCTGGGCCCGCCCGGCCTGCGCCGACTCGGCCAGGTAAAGACACTCGCTCCAGCGCCGGAGCAGGTCCTGGTCGGGACCGACATCGAAGAACGGCCGCGCCGGATCGAGCAGCCCGGCCGCGCGGTAGCGCTCGGGGATGAAGCCGTCGAAGATGGCCCAGTGCTCGCGCCAATGGTCCTCCGCGCGCGGGCCGTAGAGGTGGCGCACGCCGGGGAAGAGAACGAAGAGCGTCCCGGCCCGGATCTCACGCCGCCCGGTCGGGGCCGACTCGAAGACGCCGCTGCCGCCGTCAAGGTGCACGAAGGCGAAGACCCCGAGCGTGCGCGGCTCCATCAGCGTCTGCTGGCCGGGCGTCCTGATGATCCGCCCGACGCCCTGTACGCGCAGGCCCATAAGCGTGGCCATGAGCTCATCGCGAGAGTCGCTTCTAACTGCCGTCATTCGGCCACCTCCGGCTTATGGGAACCCCGGATGATCATGGCAAAACATCCATCACATGAATCATAGCATCTATTGCACTGAATATCAACGACTTGGTATCATATCTCCATGAACAGCCAATGGCAAGATGTCAACAGGAGGTCGCCAATGTCCATGACTGAACTTGAGCGCTTCGATGCCTGCATGGATTTCCGGACGGCCGATCGCCGGCCGAACCACGAACTGGGAGTGTGGGGCCAGACCCGCGAGCGCTGGCAGCAGGAGGCCCCGGACGCCGTGCGGGACTTCTCCTGGGACTGGTTCGTCGGCGAGCCGGCGCTGGGCCTGGACCACCGCGAGTACCTGGACGTGAACTACGGCTTCCTGCCGCCGTTCGAGCGTCGGATCATCGAGGACACTCCCGATTACGAGGTCGCCTGGAACGACAAGGGCATCCTGACCAAGGCTCTGAAGTTCGGCAGGGCCGGCGGCACGCGACTGTGCATGGACCAGTACCTGGAATTCCCGGTCGCCCGGCCCGAGGACTTTCCGGCGGTCAGGCGGCGGCTGGTCTCATCCGATCCACAGCGCCTGCCGCGGGATCTCGACGCCCGGGCGGCCAGCCGGGCGCAGCGCGACTGCCCGCTGTGCCTGGGCCGGAACTGCGCGGCCAACGGGTTCTACTGGCGCGCCCGGGAGTTCATGGGCACGGAGAACCTGTCGCTTGCCTGGTACGACCACCCGGCGCTGCTGCACGAGATGATGGAGTTCTACGCCAACTTCATCATCGAGACGAGCCGGCCGGTGCTCGAGAGGGTCCGGGTCGACTACTTCGTCCTCAACGAGGACATGGCCATGAAGGGCGGCCCGCTCCTGGGTCCCGACACGTTCCGCGAGTTCATCTTTCCGCACCTGCGCCGCCTGGTGGAGTTCCTCCACGGGCACGGCGTCAGGCACGTCGCGGTGGACTCCGACGGCGACCCGACCGTGCTCATCCCGCTGCTCCTGGACGCCGGCGTGGATACGGTCTGGCCCATCGAGCGGGCCTCGAACGTGAGTCCGGTCGAGTGGCGCCGGCGCTTCGGCCGCGCCCTGCGCCTCTGGGGCGGCGTGGACAAGCGCGAACTCTCCAGGGGCCCTGCGGCCGTGCGCGCCCACCTGCGCGAGTTCGTCCCGCTCATCGAGGAGGGCGGCTTCATACCAACGGTCGACCACACCGTGCCGCCGGACGTCTCCTGGGACGACTTCAGATACTACATGGACGCCAAGATGGCGCTCCTGTCGGGCGATTTCGGAAAGCTGGAGGACTGAGCCATGCCCATGACCGAGCTCGAACGCTACCAGGCCACCGTCAACCACCGCCGGCCGGACCGGCTGCTCTACCACCTGGGCTTCACGCCGGACCTGGAGAAGCGCGTGCGCCAGGCCGAGGGGCTGGATGAGAAGGCCAGTCTCGACGCCCACTTCGGCGCCTTCCGGCCGGTCTCGATGCGCCTGAAGGCCCCGGCCGACCGAGTCGAGCCCGACTGGTCGCGCTACTTCGAGGGCGTGGAACGCCCGGCGGGCTCCTACTTCGACGGCAACGGCTGCCTGCACGTGCCGGCCGGCGAGTTCCATTTCACCCACTACATCTCGCCGCTGCGTAACGCGGCGTCGCTGGCCGACATCGAGAGCTACCCCTGGCCGGACTACCGCCGGTACGCGCGCGAGCACATCGCCGCCGAGGTCAAGCGGGCCCACGCGGAGGGCAAGGTGGCCCGGGTCTGCTGCACGCACATGTACGAGGATGCCTGGCAGGTCCGGGGCTACGAGCCCTTCCTGATGGACATGATCGCCGAGCCGGAGTGGGCCGGCTTCGTGCTCGACCGCTTCATGGAGCGCAACCTGCTCGCCGCGACCGCCGCCGCCGAGGCCGGCGCCGACGAACTCTACACCGGCGACGACGTCGCCAACCAGAACGCGCTGATGTTCTCGCCGGAGCACTGGCGGACCTTCATCAAGGCCCGCTGGGCCAGGGTCTACGCCGCGGCCAAGGCCATCAAGCCCGACATCCGCGTCTGGTACCACTCCGACGGCAACATCACCGAGATCATCCCCGAGCTCCTGGAGATCGGGGTGGACATCTTCAACCCGCTCCAGCCGGAGTGCGTGGACCTGGCCGCCATCAAGAAACGCTACGGGTCGCGCATGGTGATCGACGGGGCGGTCGGCACCCAGACGACCATGCCCTTCGGCTCGCCCGCCGACGTCCGCGAGTGCGTCCGCGACCGGATCCGGGCGCTGGGCTCCGACGGCGCCCTGATCGTCTCGCCGACCCACGTGCTCGAGCCCGAGGTGCCGGTCGAGAACATCCGGGCGTTCGTCGAGGCGTGCCGGGGGTTCGGCGCGGCAGACAACTAGGACGGCAGGTTCGGACCCCGGGCTCTGTCCCGCGCGTTTTCGGGTTGAACTTCCCCGAGGCCCGTGCATACTGGTGCCGGACCTGGAGGGAACCGCTTGGCCGGCAAGTATCTGATCGGCTGCCAGCCCCACTACTACGCCCGTCCGCTGGTCTACGCCCTGGGCGTCGAGGGGCCGCGGCACCGGGTGGTCTTCGCCTCGGCCGCCGAGCTGGCCGCCGCCCTGATGGCCGACGACCTGGACGTCGCCCTGATCAGCTCCGTGGACTTCTTCCGGCATCCCGGCCTGGTGCTCCTGCCGGACATGTCCGTGTCCGCCCAGGGCCCGGCCGGCGCCGGGTTCCTGGCCGCCCGCACCGGGATCGGCAAGCTGCACCGCGTGGGCATAGACCCGCGCGAGCCGGCGCTGGCGGCGCTGGCCGCCATCTTCATGTTCGAGAACGCCGGGATGAAGCCGGAGTGGGTGGCCGCCGGGGCCGGCGAGGCCGCCGGGGACCGCACCCTGGACGGCTGGGTGATGCCGGCCGAGGTCCATCCGCCGGCCGCGCCTCCGGGCGGGGCGCTGTTCGACCTGGGCGAACTCTGGTGGCGCTTCGCCCGGCTGCCCTTCGTCTACGCGGTCTGGGCGGCCCGCGCCGGCGCCCGGCTCGACAACCTCGACAAGGACCTGCTGGCCGCCAAGCGCGAGGGCCTGCGGCGCATGGCCGAGGTCTGCGAGGTCGAGGCCCACCGCCTGGGCGTGTCCCAGGCCGAGTGCAGCGCAGCGCTCGGGCGCTTCCGCTACGACCTGAGCCGCGTCGAGCAGGGCGGGCTGCAGACCTTTCACAAGTACGCGGTCCGCGCCGGTCTGCTGCGCGCCGCGGCCCCCGGGGAGAGCGAAGCGCTGGCGATGTATCGGGGGTGAGGGAGGGCACACGCGAAGAGCCGCGTGCCTGCCACCAATCAAGACTTGACTCCGATCAGCAATAACGGTTGAACCACAGCCAGAACCATGACGTTGGGACATCAGGCGGTTCGATTTCTCCGGGAATTCCTCTTCGCCTCAGCCGGGCGGCGACGGTATGAGGGCGAGGGAGGGGACAGGGGCGATGTCCAGCGAACCGGATGACCGTGAGTTGCTGGCCAGGTACGCGACGGAGGCGTCCGAGGACGCCTTCCGGACGCTGCTCGCACGCCATATGGCCATGGTCTACTCGGTCTGCTGCCGGGTGCTGGAAGACGCCCACCTGGCCGAGGACGCGGCACAGGCCACATTCGTGATCCTCTCCCGCAAGGCCCGAACGCTGGGGGAGGGGACCATGCTCGCCGACTGGCTCTACAGGACCGCACAGTACGTCGCCCGGGACCTCCGCCGGAGCACAGGGCGCGCCCGCAGGCGCGAGTTGGCCGCGGCGGCCGAGTCGGCCCGGGCAGCGCAGGGCGCCGGCACCCACGCCGGCGGCGCGAGCTTCGGTCCGTCGGAGCTCCGCCCGATCCTGGACGCCGCGCTGGTGACCCTGCCGGCAAGCTCCCGCCAGGCCCTGGTGCTGCACTATCTTGAGGGCCGTTCGCGCGAGGAAACCTCCCGGATCTTGGGCTGCTCGCTCGACGCTCTGAGGATGCGCATCGACTACGGCCTAGAGAAGCTCCGTGAGAAGCTCTCCCGGCGCGGCGTGAGCTTGTCGCTCGCGCTCCTGGGAGGCTGGCTGCTCGAATGCTCCACGGAGACGCTGCCGGCCAGCGCGGCCGCCGGGGCCGAGGCCGCGGCGCTCGGCTCGGGGGCGGCTGCCGCAGCACTGCCGGCGACCGGGATCGCAACCAGTGCGCTGCGCTCGATGTTCTGGAGCAAAGTCAGGCTGCTGGCTCTCTCGGCCGGGTCGGTCGCGGGCCTGCTGGTCCTGGTCTGGGCGCTCTCCTCGGCGATCGGAGGCCCCGAGCCGGCGGTGAGCGGCGCCTCCTTGCCGCCCCTGCCTTCACCGGCCCTGCCCGGCGCGGTGTCCGCCTCGGCCAGCGCCCGGGAGACCCAGGCCGGCGATCCCGCCGGCGACGTCACCCAGGGCGCCCTGCGCTTCAAGTCGGCCGAGGGCAAGTTCATTGAGTGCCCGCTCAAGCACACCGACGTCCAGGCGGAGATCGCCGGCTTCATCGCCCGGGTCACGGTGACCCAGGAGTTCGCCAATCCCTCCAAGGAGAAGATCGAGGCCGTCTACGTCTTCCCCCTGCCGCACGAGGCGGCGGTCGACGGCATGACCATGGTCATCGGCCAGCGCCGGATCGTGGGGCTTATCCGGAAGCGCGATGAGGCCCGCAAGGTCTACGAGCAGGCCCTGGCCCGGGGGCAGACCGCGGCGCTCCTGGAGCAGGAGCGTCCCAACGTCTTCGTCCAGTCGGTGGGCAACATCGAGCCCGGCCAACCGGTTAAGGTGGAGATCACCTACGTCGACGTCCTGAGCTACGACCTGGGCGCCTACGCCTTCCACTTCCCGATGGTGGTCGGGCCGCGCTACAACCCGGCCAGCTGGTCGGAGGGCGTCGGCGCGGCGCCGGCCGACGCGGCCGGAGCGTCGGGCCAGAAGACCGAGGTCCCGTACCTGAAGCCCGGCAAGCGCAACGGCCACGACATCGCGCTCTCGCTCCGGCTCGACGCCGGCGTGCCGGTCCGTGACCTCAAGTCGGTCAACCACAAGGTGCACATTGAACAGACCGGCGCGCGCACCGCGACCTGCGCCATCGAGGCGTCCGACGCCATTCCCAACAAGGACTTCGAGCTCAGGTACAAGGTGATGGGCGAGAAGCCCGAGGTTGCGGTGCTGGCCCACGCCGGCTCTGAGGGCGACGGACACTTCCTGCTGATGGTCCAGCCCAAGGAGGACGCCGCGGCGCTGGCGGCGCCTCCGCGCGAGTTGGTCTTCCTGGTGGACGTCTCCGGCTCGATGTCCGGTGAACCCACGGCGAAGGTCAAGCAGACCATGAAGCTCCTGCTGGCGGGGCTGGGTCCCAGGGACAAGTTCCAGGTGGTCACTTTTGAGAGCCAGGCCGAGAAACTCTTCCCAGCGCCGGTCGTGTGCAGCGAGGACAACGTCCGGAAGGCGCTGGCCTTCTCGCAGAACGCGGCCGCCGGTGGCGGCACAGAGATGCTCCAGGGCATCCGGGCGGCCCTGGGCGATCCGCCCGATCCCGAGCGGGTGCGCATCGTGATCATGCTCACCGACGGCTTCATCGGCAACGAGGCCGAGATCGTCCAGGAGGTCGGCCGGCGCTGCGGCGACCGGCTGCGCTTCTGGTGCATCGGCATCGGCAACTCGGTGAACCGCTTCCTGGTCGACGGCGTCGCCAAGCACGGCGGCGGCATGGGCAAGGTGCTGAGCCTGAGGAGCACCGAGGCCGAGGTCAAGGACCTGGTTGCCGAGGTCGTGATCAGGCTGCACCGCGCCCAGATCGCGAACCTGGCCGTCAACTGGGGTGGCCTGCAGGTGCGGGACACCTACCCGGCGAGGATTCCCGAGCTGTGGGCCGGCAGGCCGGCAGTGATCTTCGGACGCTACTCCGGCGGCGGCGCGGCGCGGATCCGCCTGAGCGGCGAGGCCGAAGGCCGGGCGGTCTCCTTCGAGGTCCCGGTGGAACTCCCCGCCAAGGACTCGGGCAACGACGCCCTGGCCGTGACCTGGGCGCGCCGGAAGATCGAGAGCCTCACCGACGAGATGGCCGTCGAGGGCGAGAACGCGAAGCGCGTCGAGGAGATCACCCAGCTGGCCCTCGACTACCGGCTGATGACCCGCTACACCAGCTTCGTCGCCGTCGACGAGCAGAAGCTCAGGGTCGCGGGGGTGGACCTCACCGCGCCGCGCAAGATCGGCGTGGCGGTGCAGCTGCCGGAGGGGGTGAGCGAGTGGGCCATACCCGCCAACGACGGGGGCTTCGTCTACTCGCCCAAGGAAGGGGAGGCGACCGCCCCGGCCGCAGGACCGGAATCCTACGGCCACGGCCAGTGGGGATGGAAACAGACCTCCTTCAGCATAGGCACGCCGGGACTCGTGGTGATCATGCTCGCCCTGGCGATTCTGATCTACTTCCTGGCCGGCCTGAGGCGCGGGCGTTTCGTATACGTACCGCTCTCCCTGGGTCTCTTCGCCTTGGCCTTCGGAATGCTCGGCACGGTGATCAGCATTCGCAACGTCTGCGAGGTCATTGGCGGAATGGCCGGCCCCGTCGATCTGGCCCTCTTCGCCGATGGCGTATCCAGGGCGCTGGTCTCCACATTCACGGGGCTCGTCGTGGCCATCGGCGGCAGCTTCTTCACCCTGATCCTCCACGCCCGAGACAAGCACCTCGACCGCCTGGCGGCCGAGGAGGACTCCGCCGACGGGGACGGCCGCGATGAGTAGGGAGGGGCTCAGCATGAGACGGAGAATCGTCCTTCTGATCCTGGCGGCCGGCGTGGCCCTAGGCGTCGCTGCACCGGCCGAGGAGGCCCCGGCCGCCGCAGTGCCAACTCCGCCACCGGCACCGGCTGCAGTCAGAGCGGAAGCGGGGCCGGAGACAGGCGCAAGGGCGCCGTGGCGCTACGGGCACACTTCTTCGAACATCGGCCTCGCGAACATTGTGGGCGCTGGCCTAGCGCTGGCGATCCTGGCCGTCTTCCTCGCCGGCTGGAAGCGCGGGCGCTTCGTATCTGCGCCACTGATCCTGGGGCTCTTCGCTCTGGGCGTCGGATTCCTGGGGATGGTGATCGGCCTGATTGACCTATTCACGGCAGTCGCCAGTTCGGGCGGAGTCGACTCGGTCGACTTCGCCGAAGGTCTGTCCAAAGCGATGGTCGGTGCGCTCATCGGCTTGGTCGTGGTCATTTGCGGCGGGCTCCTCACCTGGATCCTCCACGCTCGAGATAGGCATCTCGACCGACTGGCGGCCGAGACAGCGGAGGACGAGGAGCAAGAGGTCTGCACCTGACTTTGCGGAGATCGCCGCCCGCGACCCGATTCGCTTGCGCCGAATCCCGCACTCGACCACAGCCAGTCCTCGGCCATGGCCACCAACCCGGCCCGCCTCGGGTTAAGCCCCATTTGTCGGCCCGCAGCCAAGTCCGTCCCGTGCCCCTGGCAACTCCAGTACCGGGACTTCGCGGTCCGAACATGATCGAGGCCCCCTCGGAGCCCTTGACAGCCTTGCTCACCAGCCTAGAATTGGCCCCGTTCCTGCACCGAGCGAGGAGGCACTCCCATCGGCGACAAGCCCGTTGAACTCGTCAAGATCGAGAACCAGCGCCTGCGCGAGCGCGTGACCGCCCTCGAGCAGGAGCTGGCCGATGCCCGCAGGGTCGGGGCCGCCTCCCCCCAGCAGGCCCGCCTCATGGAGCTGCTCCGTCAGAAGAACCAGCAGCTGGAGAGCAGCGCCCAGGAGCTCGAGCAGAAGGCCAAGGACTCCGAGAAGGCCGCCAAGGACCTGGCCGCCAAGAACGAAGAGCTCACCAACAGCATGGCCGCCCTGCGCCTCTACCAGCTCATGTTCGAGAACGACCCCCACGGCCTGGTCGGCGTGGCCCCCGACGGCACCATCATCCAGTTCAACAGCTCGGCCATCCGCTTCTTCGGCTACGACCTGCACAAGCTGAGGCTCCAGTCCATCACGCGGCTCAAGCTGCCGGGAACGTCGGTGGACATCGAGGCGGTCTTCGCCGAGGCCATGAAGAACGGCGAGGCCAACCCGGTGGACTGCGTCCAGGAGGACCGCAAGGTGCGGGTGGGCTGCTTCCGCCTGGAGGACATCCGCGGCCAGCGCGGCGCGGTCTTCCGGCTGTCCGAAGTTCGCGAATGAATGCAGAAGGAAGAATGATGAATGATGAATGAGGCAGGAGGAGACGCCGAGTTTCGGCGCATCATCCTGTTTCTGCATTCATCATTCGTAGTTCCCAACTAGCCCCGTGCCCAAGTACCAATACCTCGACCCCAAGGCCCTGGCCAGGATCGGCAAGGTCAACCTCGTCGCCCGCGGGGTGGTCGAGGGCTTCGTCTCGGGCCTGCACAAGAGCCCCTACCACGGCTTCTCGGTGGAGTTCGCCGAGCACCGCGAGTACACGCCGGGCGACCCCCTGAAGCGCATCGACTGGCGGGCCTTCAGCCGCACCGACCGGCTCTTCGTCAAGCTCTTCGAGGACGAGACCAACGTCCGCTGCTACCTGCTGCTGGACCGCTCTGGCTCCATGGCCTACCGCCACCCCAAGAGCCCGATGAGCAAGATCGAGTACGGCTGCTACCTGACCGCCTGCCTGGCCTACCTGATGATCCGCCAGCAGGACTCGGTGGGCCTGGTGACCTTCGCCCGGGGCAAGTCCGGCTTCATCGCCCCGAGGAGCACGCCCTCGCACCTGCGCGTCCTGCTCGAGGAGCTGGAGAAGCTCCGCGCCGGCGGCGGCTCCGACCTAGCCCGGACCTTCCACGACCTGGCCGAGAACATCGGCCGGCGGAGCGTGATCGTCATCCTCTCCGACCTGCTCGACGACCAGAAGGAGGTCCTCAAAGCCCTCCATCACTTCCGGCACCGCAAGCACGAGGTCATCCTCTTCCACCTGCTGGACCACGCCGAGATCGGGTTCCCCTTCAGCCAGCTGGCCGACTTCGTGGACATGGAGACCGGCGAGCGCATCCAGATCGACCCGCGCTACGTACGCGAGGAGTACCAGCGCGAGTTCGAGGAGTTCTGCGCCGGCTTCCGGCGCGAGACCGCCCAGACCCTGGTCGAGTACGTCCGGGTGGACACCTCGCGGCCCTTCGAACTGATGCTGGCCGAGTACCTCGCCCGCCGCCAGAAGCTGGCGGCGGCGGCGCGGTCGAGCGGGTAGGCAGCTTAACCGCAGAGGACGCAGAGGAGCGCAGAGGGTGGAATGGGCAGGTTGGCTGGAGCCGGCACCACAGATTCAGTTGAGTGCCCTCTGCGTTACTCTGCGTCCTCTGCGGTGAAAGCCCTGGGCTGACCATGTTCGCCAACGCCCTCATCCTCCTCGCCGCCGGCGGCGCCGCCCTGCCCATCATCCTGCACCTCATCTACCGCAAGCGCGCCCAGGAGGTGCCCTTCAGCTCGCTGCGGTTCCTCAAGACCTCCATGAAGCGCACCGCCCACCGCAAGCGCCTCCAGGAACTGCTGCTCCTGGCCATCCGGGTGGGGCTGATCCTGGGGCTGGTGCTGGCCCTGGCCAAGCCGATCCTCGGAGCGGCGCGGATCCTGGGCGGAAGCTCGCACTCGAGCGTCGTGCTGGTCCTCGACGACTCCGGAAGCATGTCCTGCGAGCACAACGGCGAGAGCCGCTTCAAGCGCGCCAAGGCCGCCGCCGACAAGGTGCTGCGCGGCCTGGTGCAGGGCGACTGCGTCTCGCTGCGGCTGGCCTGCCGGCCGGTCTCGCCGGTGGTCGGGGAGATCACCGCCGATCGCGCCGCGGTGGCCGACGCCTTCACCCGGGCCGACTGCACCGCCGCGCGCGGCGACCTGGCCGGTCAGGTCGCCAGGGCCGTCGCCGACCTGGGCGGGCGCTCCGACGCGGACCTGGAGCTCTTCGTCCTCTCGGACCTGCAGCGCACGGCGCTGTCCACCCTCCCGGCGCGGCTGGGCTCGGCGCTGGCCCTGGCCGAAGCCCCGGCTGCCGACGGCGCGGCGCCCAGGGACCGGACCAGGAACCGCCTCATCTCCGTGGTGGTGGTCGACGTCTCCGACCCGGACTTCGCCAACGCCGCCGCGACCGACCTGGCGGTGCGCTCGCGGGCCCGGACGGCCGGCGAGCAGGTGACCATCCAGGCCCAGGTGCGCAACACGTCATCCAAGACGGTCGGCCCGCGGGCCACCCTGCGCGTCGATGGCCAGGAGGTGGACACCGAGCCGCTGGAGATCGAGGCCGGGACCACGACCACGGCCAGCTTCCCCTGCCAGATGGCCACCGCCGGCGCGCACTGGGGGTCGGTGGAGCTCTCCCCCGACTCGATGGCCTTCGACAACCGGCGGTTCTTCCACACCGAGCTCTTCCGGCGAGTGCCGGTGCTGGTCGTGGAGGCGGCCGCGCCGGGGGCGCGCCCTGCCGGGCCCCTGCCCGGCTCCTTCTACCTGCTGGCCGCGCTCGATCCGTTCGGCGCGGGCGGGGAGGGCAGGGGGCTGATCGAGCCCAAGCTCGTCGCCCCCGAGGCGGTGAATGCCGCGATGCTCTCCGGCTGCGGCGCGGTGATCCTCTCGGGCCTCGACCGGATCCCGCCGGCCCTGGGCCTGGCCCTGCGCGAACACGTGGCCGCGGGCGGCGGGCTGATCGTCTTCCCGGGAGCGAACGCCGACGGGCCGGGCTACGAGGCCGTCTTCGGCGACTCGGGGGACGGCCGCGGCCGGCTGCTCCCGGCCCGGCTCGGCGCGGCGCTCCCGGCTCCGCAGCCCAGGGCCGGCGAGGAGCCCGAGGGATTGTCCGTGGCCGGCTGGGAGCAGAGCCACCCGGTGCTGCTGCCCTTCAAGGGCCTGACCCGCACGGCGGCCTTCGGGGGCGTGCGGGTCTTCGCCGGCCGCGCGCTCGACATCCCCGAGAAGTCCGGCGCGCAGGAACTGGTCACCCTGAAGGACGCCGTCCCCTGGCTGGCCGCCGGTTCCTACGGGCGCGGGCGGGTCTACCTCTTCGGCTCCCCGGCGGACGCAGCATCCTCGACGCTGCCCATCCAGAAGGTCTTCCTGCCGCTCCTGCACGGCATGGTCTACGACCTGGCCGAGATCCGCGAGCGCCGCTCCGAGTACCTGGTGGGCGGCACGGCGGCTCTGGCCTTCCCGGAGGCCAAGGGGCCGCTGGCCGTGCGGGTGACCTCGCCGGACGGCAAGGTCTTCGAGGGCAGGGCCGAGGGGCCCGGGGGGGCGTTCAGCTTCGGCCCGCTCGACGAGCTCGGGGTCTACAGCTACAAGGCCTCGCCGGGCGACCGCGAGGGCAGCTTCGTGGTCAACCCCGATCCGGAGGAGTCGGACCTCGAGCCGACGACCCGCGCCGAGCTCGAGAAGGCCTTCGCCGGCTTCCGGAACGTGATCTTCTGCCAGGGCGCCGATGGCCTCGAGCGCGCGGTGGCCCGCATCCGCGAGGGGCGGGACCTCTCCGGGCTGATCCTCGGCCTGGTGCTGGCCCTGGCCGTATTCGAGTGCTTCTTCGCGAACTGGCTGATGCCGGGGGCGGCGAAGGGCGATGGAGGGGCCGAACGGCCAGCCGCCGATTGACGCCGATTTGAGTCCGGGCAACAACAACGCTGGAGGTTTTGCCGCAGATGAACGCGGATGGGCGCAGATGCCACGGAGGTGGAACAATGAGTAAGCCCGAGCCTTCAGATAAGCGCGAGATTCTGCGGCGCGCTGCGGAAGCGATAGGTGACCCAGAGGCCAAAGCAAAGCTTGAAAAGGAAGGAATCAGCTTAGGACCACCCATATCCTTGTCCGGCCCTGACTTCCTGAAGCAGATGGAGGCACAAGCGCCCGACGCAAAGCCTTGGGTGACTCTCACGGTGTGCGCCAACGGTGTGTCCGTGCCGAGCAGAAGCGCGATTGAGGGACCTCTTTCTGTTTTCATTGAGGAGGCAGGCATAGGAAAGTGGAGCGGCAGCGGACAAGGGACGTTTGGAAATCAGGCGTTCTTTGACGTTTCCTATGAAGTTGCGGATATCTCGACCGCGATTCCTCTCATTCAAGGCAAGTTGAAGGAGCTTGGCGTCGGCGAGGGCGCTGAGTTGTCGACAAGCGACGGCAAGACTTATCGGGTCTAGTCTCAAGACGGCCGTGGGCCGTTCTTCCTCGCCGCACTGCGCATCCGGTAAAGCCGCTCGGTGAATCCTCCATCCTTCTCGAAGGCCTCCGCCTGGGACGCCAGTTGCCGGCGGAGCAGGTGAAGACAGACGTTCAGCAGAGAGAGCACCCCGTTGGCCACAAGGGTCGGGGGCAGCATGGTGGGCGGGATTGGGCGGGAAGGCAACACGGACCTGCACGGACGTGCACAGACCGGCACGGACGCCGGAGCGCCGCCAGACTGCGGCTCCGTCGTCGCCAGTGTCCGTCCGTGCTGGTCCGTGTCTGTCCGTGTCGCCTTCTCTCTTACCGCCTTTTCCCTCTTCACCTCGTCGGCCACCCAGACCCGGAACTCGTCCAGCGTGGCACAGCGCCGGGCCCGGAAGCGCTTGAGTACCGGGTTCTCCGGTGGCCACTCGGGCAGGCCACGCTGGCGCAGGTAGGCCTGATAGTCAAGCTGCAGCTCCTCCAGGCTGCCCTTGCCGATGCCCGTCAGCTTTAACTCGATCTTCTTTGAGGTCCCGGAGTCGGCACTGCCCTCGGCGACGTTCCGGGGGCCACTGCGCGCCGCCTGGACCATCTGGTCGTGGGTCCGGCTGCGCCGGTCGATGTACTTGTCGCAGAAGCGCACGGTCACGTCGTAGATCAGTTCGGCAAGCTGGAAGGTCTTCAACTTCCGGTATCCGCCATGCGGCGGAATCAGCCCCTCGTGCTCTATTGCCATGGCCACCTCCTTCAATTCAGCGCAGGCAGTATACGGCCACTGCCTACCCCGGCAAGCCCATTGCCTTGAATCCCCCGTCGCAGCGGCGAGAATGGCCGTCGCCATGAGCAACGCCGACAAGCTGCTGATCCTGGCCGTTGAGTCCTCCGCCGCCCGGAGCGCGGTGGCGGTGATGGAATATGCTCCCGGATCGCAGTCCCCTGTGCCCAGCCAGGGTCAACTGGGAACGGAGAACTGGGAACGGGGAACCGCCATCCTAGCTGTCCGCGACTTCCCCCGCGGCGCCGGCGGCGTGGGCGCCGGCTCGCCGGCGGCGGCGGCCGAGGCGGCGCTGGCCGAGGCCGGGCGCCGGGCCGCGGAGGTCGGGCTGCTGGCCGTCTCCGTGGGACCGGGCAGCTACACCGGGCTGCGCATCGGCATCAGCTTCGCCAAGACATTCGCCTGGGCCACGGGGGCGGCGGTCGTCGCGGTGCCATCGCTCGTCGCGCTGGCGACGACCGGGGTTGCGGGTTGCGGGTTGCGGGTTGCGGGTTCGGGGGCCGCCATCCTGGTTCCCACCGCGGACGCATTTCGTGGCCAACTCTACGCCCGTGCCTTTACCCGAACCGAAACCGGCGCCCTGACCGCGCTCACCGAGGATCTGGTGCTGACACCCGGGGAGCTGATGGGGCGATTGCGTCAGCTTCCGCCTTCGGGCCAGCAACCAGCAACCCGCAACCCGCAACCGCCGTTCGTTCTCTTCGGCTCCGGCGCCGCCAAGCACCGCGCGGCCCTCGACGTCGCCGCCCGCGAGGCCGGCCTGACGCCCTCCATCTCGGATGAGCCAGGGAGCCCCTCGGTCGAGGTCGTCGGCCGGCTGGGCCTCGGACTCTTTCTGGCCGGAAAGGCCGTGACCGCTCACGACCTCGTGCCGGTTTATCTCCGGAAGACCGAGGCCGAGGAGCGCGCCGACGAGCGCGAGCGGCGCGGGGCCTGAAACCCGACCCAGGGGGGAGCCTCCGATTCCCAGCGAGACGAAGCATTCGGGAGCCGAGTCCGTCGGCGCGCGCATCTTTCGCGCCACCGCGGTGGTGGTGGCCGCCGGACTGCTGGCCAAACTGCTGGGCGTCGCCAAGAACGTGGTGCTCGGCGCCTGGTTCGGGACCTCCGACGGGACCACCGACTGCTTCGTGGCGGCCTTCAGCATCATCACCGCCATCTACTTCGTCGGCGAGGAGTGCATCGGCCCGGCCTTCCTGCCGATCTACATGGAGCGCCGCGACAAGGACGGCCCGGCGCCCGCCTGGCAGCTGGCCTCCACGGTCCTGAACCTCCAGTTCCTCCTGCTGCTGGCGGCGGCCGCGTCGGTCTTCACCTACGCACCGCAGATCATGGACCTGGCCACCCGCTTCGAGATCGAGGACGAGGTCGGCAAGGTCGCCGGACGGCAGGACCTGCTGACCAACGCGGCCAGCTTCCTGCGCTGGATGGCCCCGGCGCTCTTCGGCCTGTCGCTGGCCACCGTGACCTTCATGCTGCTCAACGCCCGCAAGAAGTTCTTCTGGGCCTCGATGGGCGAGGGCTCGCTCCGGGCGGCCATGACCGGGGCCGTGGTGGCCTTCGGCACGCAGCGCTGGCTGGGACCGTGGGCCATGCCGGCCGGGGTACTCGCCGGCTCGGTTGCCAAGATCGCCACGCACCTGCCCGGGCTGTGGGACGAGATCCGCGCCCACTACCGGCTGCGGCTGGGATTCTCCGACCCGGACTTCCGGCGCTTCCTGGGGCTGATCGCGCCGCTGGTGATCGGCTCGGTCTTCGCCAAGTTCCGCGACGTCTTCAACAACGTCTACGTGATGTCCGGGGCCGGACTGGTCGGCGGCGTTTCGGCGGTGTACTTCGGCCGGAGCGTGGTCGAGACCATCAACTCGCTCTTCCCCTACTCGCTGTCGGTGGGCATGTTCCCCTACCTCTGCGAACTGGCCGAGAAGGGCGACAAGAAGGCGCTCGGCGAGATGCTCGACCGGTCCAGCCGCTTCATGGTGTTCCTCTTCCTGCCGGCCGCCGCCGTGCTGGTGGTGGCGGCCATGCCGCTGGCCGACTTCCTGTTCACCTTCAAGAAACTCCAGCCCGAGGACGCGGCCCTCATCGGCATGGTCACGCTCTACAGCGCGCTGGCCATGCCCTTCTACGGCATCGAACGGGTGATGATGAAGGGCTACTTCTCGAACCGCCGGACATGGGCCCCGACCATCATCGGCATCATCTGCTCGGCGTTGAGCGTGGCCGGCTGCTACCTGCTGATCACCAAGCTGGGCTTCACGGGGCGCACCGCCCTGGTGGTGGTCTCGCTTGCCGCGGTAGGCGCCCGGGCGCTCAAGGTCGTGCTCCTGGCCGCCAACCTCAAGCGCCACATCCCGATGTTCGAGCCGGGAGCCACGGCGCTCTTCGCCCTGAAGGCCCTGGCTCTCACCGCGGCGGTGGCCCTGGCCGGCTACGGCGCCCACGAGCTGGCCGCGCCGATGGCCGAGGTCCAGGGGCTCAAGGGCAAGCTCGCCCTCCTGGCCGACATGGCGGCCATCGGCACGGCCTCAGTGCTGGCCTTCGTCGTCGCCGCCTGGGCGCTGCGCATGGAGGAGTGGCACCTGGCCGTCGGCTGGCTCCGGCCGCGGCTGGCGGGGCTCCTCGGCCGCATCGGTCTCGGCAAGAGCGGTTCTTAGTTCCGGGTTCCGGGTTCCGGGTTCCGGGTTCGGAGTTCCGGGTTGTTGGGCTCCCGGCTTGAGGCACGGAAAGCGGGGCTCTGAGCTCGGAATTCGGAACTCAGAACTCCGAACCGGAACCCGCAACCCGGAGCCGCCTCAGCCATTGCGTCCGTTCCACTCGCGCCGATAATCCCGGCATGAGTGCGTCGATCCTTCCCCCTCCCCGCATCGGCAGCCTGCAGCTCGCCTCGGCGCTGGCCCTGGCGCCCATGTCCGGCTACGCCGACGCGGCCTTCCGCGTGGAGATCCGCCGCCTCGGCGGCCTGGGGCTGGCCTGGACCGAGCTGGTCAGCCCGCGGAAGCTCCTCGAGGGCAGCGAGGAGACCGGCATCATCCTCAAGAGGCTCCCCGGTGACCGGCCGCTCGGCTTCCACCTCTACGGCGCCGAGGAGGAGTACCTGGTCGAGGCCGCCCGGCGGGCCCTCGACCAGGGCTTCGATCTGCTCGACTTCAACCTGGGCTGCCCGGTTCGCAAGGTGACCAGGAAGGGCGGGGGAGCGGCGCTCCTGGAGCGGCCCGAGGAGGCGGCGCGGCTCGCCGGCCGTCTCGTCGCGGTCGCCGCCGGGCGCGCGCCGGTCACCGCCAAGATCCGGCTCGGCCCGGACCGCGCGAACCTCAACGCCCCTGAGCTTGCCCGGATGCTCTCCGCCGCCGGCGTGGCGGCGCTGACGGTCCACGGCCGGACCGCCGACGAGGACTACGACCGGCCGGCCGACCCGGCGGGCATCCGCGCGGTCGTGGCGGCGGTGCCGTCCATCCCGGTCTTCGCCAACGGCGATGTGGACTCGCCGGCCGCGGCGCGGCGGATGCTCGAGACCACCGGCGCGGCCGGCCTGGCCGTGGGGCGCGCCGCGCTGGCCGATCCCTGGGTACTGGCGCGGATCGCCGCGGACCTCGCCGGCGAGGTCTTCAGCGAGCCGTCCCGAGCCGAGCGGGCCGCTTTCCTGGTTGGCCACTTCCTGACGCTGCTTGAGATGCGCGGCGAGGAGATGGCCTGCCGCTCGTTCCGCAAGTGGGGCGAACTCTGCGCGCCGGCGCTGGGCCTGTCCGGCGAGGCGCGCGAACGCTTCGCGAAGCTCGAGCGCGCCAGGGAAATCGAAGCGCTGGCCAGGGAGCTACTGGCCGGGGGGTGAGGACCCCGACTGCCGTTCCGGGGGCGGAGCCGGAACCGGAGCCGGAGCCGGAACTGGAGCCGGGGCAGGCACCGGGCCGGGGGCCGCTTCGGGCCTGGGCTTGGCCCCTCCGGCCGGAGCCGGGTCCGTCTTGGGCTTGGGCGGTGTCCGCCAGCCCGGCGGGGGCGCGTCCGGACCCTCGCGCAAATCCACCCGGGGCTCGGGGGCGGCGCGGGGCGGCATCGGCGCCCGCCGCTCCCGGGCCAGCCGGGCCTTGAGGTCCTCGCCGGCGAGCTCCTCGACCCGGCCGTCGACGAAGAGCGCCCGGTGGCGCGCGAACGGCCAGCCGTGGGGCCGGGTCTCCCAGGCCAGCAGGCAGCCCGGGTCGTCGCCCAGCCGGCGCTCGCGCCCGGTCCAGATGTAGCGGGAGTCGGTCTGCGGGCAGTACCAGAAGCGCTCGTGGCGCAGCCGGCGCAGGACCATCTCCTCCAGCGCGCGGGGGCCGCAGGGCAGGACGCCGTCGTGCGCCTCAGCCTCGGCGCGGGCGGCGGACCAGAGCGCCTCGAGTTGCCCTCGGCAGGCCTCGGACTGGCGGTGCTCGCCGGTCCACTTGATGCCCGCGGTGACGATCAGCAGGAACAGGCAGCCGCAGGCGGCCAGGAGGTGGGTCCTCCCCGGACGCCATCCGCGCGCCGGGACCTGCGGCTTGGCCGCCGGCGGATCGGGAAGCTCAGCCATGACCGTCTCCTTCCGGGGCCGCGGCCGGGGCCAGCGGCAGGCGCACCGTGAAGGTGCTGCCCTCGTCCGGCCGGCTGGCGACCCGGATGGTGCCGCCGTGCAGCTCGACCAACCTCCGGGTGATGGCCAGCCCCAGCCCGGAGCCCTTGCGCGAGAGGTCCTGGCGGCGGCCGACCTGCTCGAACTTCTCGAAGATCAGCGGCAGGTCATCCGCGGCTATGCCCACGCCGCTGTCGGACACGGCCACCTCGGCCCAGTCCGGGCCGGTTGAGGTGGCCAGCTGCACGAAGCCCTGCAGGGTGAACTTGAAGGCGTTGGCCAGCAGGTTGACCAGGATCTGCTCGAGGCGGTCGGGGTCGGCCCGCACCCGCATGCCGGGCGCGCCCAGGCGCACGCGCAGGTCCAGCCGGCGGCGCTCGGCCTCCACCCCGAAGCGCCCGGCCACCGAGGCGGCCAGGCCGTCGAGGTCCACCGCGGCCAGGTCCAGATGGATGCGCCCGGCCTCCAGGCGGCTCATGTCCAGCAGGTCGTTGATCAGGCGCACCAGCCAGTCCACGTTGCGCTCGACCATGTCCGTCAGCCGGCGCTGCTCGTCGGAGAGCTTGCCCGCGGCCCCCTCGGAGAGCAGGCGGACCGCCTCGCGCACCGTGGCCAGCGGGCTCCTGAGCTCGTGGCTGGCGGTGGAGATGAACTCGGTCTTGAGGCGGTCGATCTCCTCGAGCCGGGCCAGGCGCGCGCCGGCCGACAGGTTGCGCAGGACCAGCAGGGTCGAGGCGGCCGGCCCCGCGGCCGGTCCCGACTTGCCGGGCAGCACCCTGGTGGCCGAGATCTCCAGAGGGAAGTCGGCGCCGCCGGCGGACCTCTCGACGATCCGGGCCGGTGCCCCTCCGCGCTCACGGGCCTCGGCCAGGACCGCGGCGAAGGCCGTGGCCACGTCGGCGGGCAGGAGCGGGACGAGGTCGCGCCCGCGGTAATCGGCGTCGAAGAGGCTGAGCATGATGCGGGCGTTGCGGTTGACGAAGCTCACCAGCCCGGCCTCGTCCACCGCGACCAGCCCCTCGGAGACCGAGTCCAGCAGCGCGGAGGCCATGGCCTCGCGGCCGGCCAGGGCCGAGCGCTCGCCCTCGGCGCCCAGGTAGGCCACCGCATAGGCGACGCGCTCGCCGAACCAGGCGGCCAGCCCCTGCACCGCGCTCTCCACGGCCACGTCCAGGCCCTCGGCGTCCAGCATGGTCCTGGCGATGACCAGGCCCAGCGGCTCGCCCAGGCCCCAGAGCGGCAGAAAGAGGTAGATCCGCCGATCGTTGCCGATGCTCCCGGGGGGCGCGACCTTGGGCCGGGCATCGGCCATGGCCCAGTTGACCAGCCGTGGGGAGAGCCCGACCTCCGGTTCGTCGTCGGACGGGGCCCGGCGGAAGTTCGCCGCCCACTGCAGGCCCGCTCCGCCACCCGGGCGCAGGAAGAAGAAGCTGGCGCGCTCGAACGGCACCACCCGGGACAGCCCCGCCAGGAGCGTGTCGAGCGGGGCGCGCACGCCCCTGGCGCCGGAGAGCTCGCGAAAGACCGGCAGCTCCGGGACGGGCGCCGCGGATGACTCCTGAGCCGCGGCCGGGGCCGGCTCGCGGCTTGGCCGGGGCGCCGAGCGCTTCTTCGTCACTGCCTCTTTCCAGTCAGGAGGTCTATCACGACGAGCATCCTACCGCCGGCCGGCGGAGTCGGCAAGGGTTTTCCGACAATGCCCGGCCGATGCCACATTCGCTGCCGGTTTCGATCCGGCCGCCGGCACCAGTCATCAGCCACCACCGCCTCGGCTTGCCGCCCCGTTGACTAACCCGGCGGATTCAGGTATGGTTAGAATAGGTAGAATTAGCCGGTCGGCCAACCCCCTGCCATATGAAGTTGTAGAGGGTTTTGGCCGATACAGGAAGTGCCGCGCCCCCGGCCGGGTTGTACATGCCAGCCGGGCAAGGATGACCGGCGCGGCGGTTTTTGCGCGTCTGCGGGGGGATGACCATGGTGGGCAGGATCAGCCTTCTGGCCGGGTTCATCCTGGCCGGTTCGCTCTGCGCCGCCGCTCCGGCTGCCGGGGCGGAGGCCGCGGCCGGGCGGGTGTCCGTGTCCGGCGAGGGCATTCTTCACGTGCCGGCGGCCACCCTTGACTCCCTGGGCGTGCCGGCCGCCGGCGACGTCTACGTCTACAGCGACGGGCAGGGCATCCACTTCTCGCGCCGCAACGGCGGCATCGACGTCTACGCCGCCACCTTCAGCAGCCTGTACGTCCGCGACCGCGCCTTCCTGATCGCGAACCGCCCGCTGACCGCCAGCGGCACCAGCCGGGAGATGTCCGCCCAGGCCGCCGCCGGAGGCGTCACCGCCGACGTCGCCTCCCACGTCGAGGTCTGCCACGTCGAGCAGAACCAGTTTTACATGAGCGGTTTGAGCAGCGCCTACCCCGGCGAGGAACACTGGTTCTACTCGACGATGCTGACCCCCGGCAAGAAGCTACAGTTGACTGCCGCACTCGCCGGGCCGCTGGCGGCCGGCACCGCCCGCGTGGTGGTGGCCCTGCGCGGCGCCACCGACGCCGGCGGCGGCAGGGTGAACCACAGCACCGCGGTGAACTTCAACGGAGTGAAGGTCGGGGAGGTGGTCTGGGCCGGGCTGGCCCGCCGGGAGGTCGGCTTCGATCTGCCCGCCGGGCTGGCTGTCGAGGGAGCCAACACCGTAGAGCTGGTCCGCCAGGCGCTGCCCGGGATCACCACCGACACGGTCGCCGTGGACTGGGTCGAGGTGCACTACCCGCGCGCGCTCAAGGCGGTCTCGGACCGGCTCAGCCTCAACGTGCCCGCCGTCTCGACGCCGGGCGTCGACTCCAAGCGCGTCGTGGTCGACGGCTTCTCCGGGCCGGGGATCGTCGGTCTGGACGTGACCGCCCCCTCCGCGCCGCAGCTGCTGACCCTGACAGTCCGGGAGACCGCGGCCGGCTGGTCGGCCGAGTGGGCCTCCCCGGCGGGAGCGGCCCAGCGGGTGGTCCTGGCCGGCCCTGCCGGGCTGCTGGCCCCGGCCTCGAGCCGCAGCGCCGACCCCTGGACCTGCCGGGACGCCGGCCGGGTCACGTATCTGGTGGTGACCCACGAGAACTACCAGACGCAGGCCGACGCCCTGGCTGCGATCCACGCCGGCCACGGGATGAGCACCCGGGTCTTCCCGGCGACCGCGGTTTACGACGCGTTCGGCTGCGGCCAGCCCGTGCCCGAGGCCATCCGCGCCCTGGCCGCCCAGGTCAGGCCGGTGTATCTGTGCCTGGTGGGCGACGCCACCGCCGACCCCAAGGGCAACCTCGGTGCGGTCACCGCCGGAATGATCCCGTGCTTCTTCGCCCAGGGCGCCTTCTTCGAGGAACCCAGCGACAACCCCTTCGGCTGCATGGACACCTTCGACGACTACCCCGAAATCGCGGTCGGCCGGCTGCCGGTGCGCTCCGCCGCCGAGGCCCAGGCCATCGTGGACAAGACGACCCTGCGCCAGGCCAGCGTCAGCACCGGACAATCGGACATCAAGGCGGCGCTGATGGTCACCGACAATGCCATGGCGCTGTTCGCCTCCACCTCCTCCGACATGGAGGCCCAGTTCACCAGGTGGGGCACGGTCGACAAGGTGCCGTTCGCGAACTACGCCACGACGGCGGCCATCCGCGCCGCCATCGTCGCCGGCTGGACCGCCAAACCCCGCTACTTCACCTACTCGGGACACGCCTCGGCCACGGCCCTGGGCAACAACTCGGCGCTGCGCACGACGGATGTGGCCACCCTGAACAGCGGCGGTGAGCTGCCCGCCGGGGTGATCCTGGCCTGCCTGGCCGGTTACTTCAACTTCACCACCGGCAGCGACTCCCTGGCCGAGAAGCTGCTCAAGGAACCTGCCCGCGGGGTCTGCACCCTGGTGGCGCCGGCCGGCATGAGCGCGCCAGAGGGCCAGCGCATCCTGGGCCGCGAGATCGCCGCAGCCATCGCCGACGGCCGGGCCACGTCGCTGGGCCGGGCCCTGCTGCTGGCCAAGCGCCGGCTGCCGCTGGGCCACTCCGACGTGCTGCGCAGCTTCAACCTCCTGGGCGACCCGGCGCTGGACGAGCCGGGCGCCGGAGGGGACGACATCAACTGCATCGCTCCGTACATCACGGCCCAGCCGACGCCCCAGACGGCCGTGGCCGGCCAGAGCGCGACCTTCGCGGTCGTCTCCGGCGGCACCGTCCCGCTGGCCTACCAGTGGCGCCGGAACGGCGTGAACATCGTCGGGGCCAACGCGGCCACCTACACCACCCCGGTGACCGCGGCCGCCGACAACGGCGCGGTCTTCTCCGTGGTGGTGGCCAACGCCGCCGGCAGCGCCACCAGCTCCGGCGCCGCGCTGACGGTCCGGATCCCGCCCAGCATCGCCGCCGATCCCCTGCCCAGGACGGTGGACATCGGCCAGACCGCCACCTTCACGGTCTCGGCCGGCGGAGACGCCCCGCTGACCTACCAGTGGCGCAGGAACGGCGAGGACATCCCCGGGGCCACGGCCGCCTCATACACCACTCCCCCGGCGGCGGCCGCCGACGACGGGGCGATCTTCTCCGTGGCGGTGTCCAACGAGTTCGGCAACGCGGTCAGCGCCGGCGCGGTCCTGACCGTGCGGATCCCGGCCTACATCGCGACCCAGCCGGAGAGCCTGGCGGTCAACGTCGGTCAGACCGCCACCTTCACGGTCGTGGCCGGAGGCCTCGCCCCGCTGACCTAC